>Ga0224511_10000121_pt1 | contig 27298 bp, 12 predicted proteins | sample SF_May12_sed_USG_2_FD_169988 | JGI IMG/M metagenome (GOLD analysis project Ga0224511, IMG submission 169988) | Sediment microbial communities from San Francisco Bay, California, United States - SF_May12_sed_USGS_8_1 | ecosystem: Environmental > Aquatic > Marine > Sediment | place: USA...
TTTTGTGATGTTCTGTGTGTTTTTGTACGGGCCATTTTGTCATGGTGCCCATAAACTTGACATGTCCACATTGTTTACATTATTTTTTCTTTGAACATCTTTTCCATTTATATTACTGACAAGACAAGTGTGGCAACAAGCCACACAACACTGACGAGGACTTCGAAAATAAAGTGTGTGGAAAAGTGTAACAAAGAAAGACAGAATGGGAGGTGCACTCTTGCAGGATATAACAAGGCCACGAAAACGTGTTACCTGAGCGTCGATGACCCTCTGGACGCCTTGGACACCGATGATGAGATGACTGGTGTCTTCTACTATGAACCGGAACCCACAGGTATATTACATACATATGACATACATGTTGTATATATGCATATGTTAAATTGTCACAAGAATATCGCAAAGAATAGAACAATTGCGAATTCAAAAATTGTATAGATATGTAGATAACGCAAAATTGTGAATCATTTTGGTCCAATTACATTGGCTGAAATAGCAAAAGATAATAAATATTGTCCTATCTAGAGCATTGTCACTGCATTTCTTCTTTTATTGTATGGTGTTTAGAGACTTAAATTATAAATCGAGATAATGTATATGTGGACGATTGTGGTCCATTTTGTTTTGCATAACCGTCTTTGCGTGATCCTTGGTGTAGGTTTACATGGTAACTGATTAATGTCACGCTTCATGACAATATGCGTGGTTTTCCTGTGTGCCACGTTCGCAAACTGTATTAGAATTATACACATTACTGTTTCCGCTGCACTTTTTAATCATCAAACAAAAACATTAAAACTATTTCAACGACTTGAACACGCCAATCGGCGCCAAGCGTCGGGTTTGACAAAAGTTTGCACGGCGAGGCGGATTTTTTCTTCCTAGTACATGTGTCTATTTCTTAAATAGTAATTGTTTATAAGCATGCTTATTGATAGTTCTGCATTAGCTGATGTTTGTTTAAAATAAAAATATGCCTCACAATTACCGTGAGCCCATCCGGTCAAAGTTGCAGAGGTGTAAACCTGGAAAATACTAAATGTGACCGTAAAAGTGTGGTAACATAGCATTTGTTAGAAACTTTGAAACTGTTATTCAATAAAAAAAATATATTATCATTTAAAATTTCTCAAAATTGTCTATTTGTTAGCCACTTAACTGTTATTCGACTTGTCAAGGTTTAAAGTGTTCTGCTGAAAAACCACTGCTGGACGGCACCAACCCTGTACCTGACAGCTACTTCATGGCTTCAAGCGTGGAAAGGGAAATCTATGCAGCTCACAATGCTCGTAGTCTGGATGGCGCTGGCGGATACTGGATTGCTTCAGTTGCCGATAGAAATGCCTCTCCGCTTACGTATGTCAAAATTATATTATAAGGGTGTTGTTATTTTTGTCATTATTTAAATAACTTTGCGTTGTATCATTGCGTTTAATGAGTTTAATTAAGGGTACCATGACAAATGGCCCGTACAAAAACTAACACACAGAACGACACAAAAACACGTACAACATAATGACATATAAAAATGCAAGGAAAACATAAGAAGAAACATACTATTCTACTAACATGGATCGAACCCACTCCAACAGAGACGAAGGCGGTTACACAGCGTCACGGCGCAGAACATCTTTGATAGTGGACACTTATAAAGCACGCCTTAACGTGGGAAGCGAATGCTTTTTTCCGGGTGCATAAATACATAATTTATCTAGACACATTGCTCTTCTTTTCCTAAAGAAAAAACACTAACTATTTTATTTACAGGTCCAGTTTCATGTTTTGAGCACAGTGGTTCGAGTTGCAACACAAGGCGGTAGAGTTTCATATATCACTCTGTACCGCCTGGCCTACTCAGCAGACTGCACTACCTTTCACAACCTTCTAGACGGCGCTGGGAACAACATGGTAAAACTGTTCAAATGCCACTTTTACTAAATACAATGACCATGGGTTTTCAGTATGAGTTTGTGTGCGCCAATTTTATTTGTTATCAAATCTTAACGCTGTGTTATTAAAATTGTGATGCTTTGTGTATGCAATTAAAAGTGAAAGTAATTATAGCTGTAACTCGTAAATGTACATACTACTATAAATTAAATAAACACTTTTAAACGATCTCTGTTTTGTTTTAAAAAAAAATGACCAGTACTTGTGTATACTTACAGACGTTCCCTGCAAACACAGACATAACAACAGTCGTGGAGAACCAGCCGCCTACCCCGATCACGGCCTTCTGTCTCCGTATTCATCCTCTAGTATGGTACAGTTGGGGCAATTTAAATATAGAAGTATATGGATGTCCATCCGCATAAACAATTTAACATGATTACCGCAACGAGAAATATTGTCAGATAATATAATGTCGTTAGACAGGTTTATGTTTAATACAAAATTACTGAACTATGCATGATCATCCTATACAATACAATAAATTTATTGATGACATAATGATAACATAATGCATATATCTACAAAAATGGTTGAAATATACAGACACATACAAGCTATATTATATATACATGCGAGGCATAACACACGAAAAGATATGATATTGTCAAAATGTATCTCAAAAACAGATTATAGGGTAGATACATTAAAATTCAAAGGTAAAAAAACTATAATAAGATTATCTACCGTTTTGATTAAATAGGTTTACATTGTTTAATGAATAGTGTTAACCTGTGACGTGTATGCATGAACTATACATTAAGTCAATAAAATAAATGATGTTAACGAATGTGCGCCCATTTGTAAAGAAGCTGACTTAAGTTTTGAATGAAAGAAAAGAGCTGCTTTACTATTAATTTTAGGACAAAATAATTATATATTATTTTTATTTATCTCGACTTTAATTGATATAGTGACTAAGAATATAATGTCAGCAAAAACATCAGAAATAAATTATAATAATACTCAGGTCTATTTTGTAATTAATGATATTGTAATTTATATAGCCACGGCTTGGACTATAGTTTCAAGTATATTTAATAATAAGGGTTCGACTAAGATGACACACTAGGCTATTAAATGTTTATCCAAAAAAGAATCATTGATCATACTAAAGCGGTGGTTTAGCATTAATTGGAAGATTCGTTTGTAGAAACTAAAGAATAAAACACTTGAATAGTTCGTGTAAATGTTCGTTGCATCTTATTGTGTGTTTCTTGAAGGCCTACTATTTGTTTTTTGTTGTTTTTGGTATGGGCCATTTTGTTATGTCACCCTTAAACCTGACCATGTTTGCTTTTCAACGTGTGTATGGCTTTATAATGTTTTCAGCTGACCATCTTATTTGTTATATTCTTGATTACTTGATGTTATATAAAAGTGAGTGAAAATGAGTGAATAAATGAGAGAAATGTTTGACTTGTCTTGAAACATATTTGGGGATTTCAAAATCTAAATGTGTCATATATTGAGTTGGGTTCAATGTGGATACATCTATGAAAACGTACCTTGGTGGTCTAGTTTTTTGTTCAGCAAACTTATTAGAACTCTTTAAACAAAATTTACCAAACCTTAGTATTATTTCATGGACGTATTTGACTATAATTGCTAAAATAGTCATGCATAGCAAAGCAGTTGCAATAGCGTTGAGAAAATCGATTTTGGTAGGGGTAGCTATATTATTATAGGTCGTTTAGAAACTTCACTAGTGTGTGTAAACAAATTTCGACGGAATACGATGTGCTCCAGCAAACACATACGCATATTTAACATTGCATTATATTTTGAAATAATAAATTATTATTTCGCAGAAAGGAATGTGTATTTATGTATCTAGGTACATGTAGTAATGCATACATATGTACGCTATGTTTATTCAAATTTAGGATATATTTTATAATAAAACTAATATCAAAAATAGGAATGTGCACTCGGATCTTTATAATGTACCTGCTGTAAGTTATGCTTTCGATTGAAAACTTTTATGAAGATTAAGCTCATAACACATGAAGTGGAATCTATTCTTGAGCTATTAATGTGTGCTGCATGAACCCAATGTCATGTATTCGCAGCTTTGCAGCTAGTTTGTAAAGTTTAAAAAACTGAATACCACTTTAAAAGACGACATTTAAGGACTGTTCATCATGACGATTTTACCATTTATGCCTTTCCGGTTTTAAACACACGATTTAAAATGTTCCTTTCTATTCATGTAGCAAAAAGGTTCCATTATTATCTTATTTACAGAGTTAATTAATTGCCAAAATTATGCGCCGATTCCTTTTTCAAAACAGTTATTGTCTTTGCTAGCGTTATACTTGTTACGGTGTTGCTGCGGTGTCTGAATGTAGCTTTACCTCAAAATAAAAATTAAGCGGAATCAATTATCTTAAGGCGCAGTTTTTTAATGATCGATTGGTATCATAGTTTTATTTTCATAATTGTATGTTTTAACACAGGAGTACCTGGCTGTCATGGGACAAGGGTATTTTTATTATTGTCTTTAAAACGTTTTAAAACAGGCATATTATTCTCAGATTGTATTTACATTACAAACAGTAAACCGTGTGATTAAAGCGTTGAGTAAAAAGGAGAAACTGTACTATTTAGACTGCATTTGCTTTGGCAAGGATACCCTCTCTTAAAGCGATGTATAACTCTGTTATAACATGTGATAGATACATTTCAGAGTTGCCTCCCTTGTTTAACTATTCAGATGTCGTTCAACAAAGCGACCCTTGTTCTACCTTGCTAGCAATATATTTGTACATGACCTACTGAATAGCATGAAATGTGTTTAACCCGGCACCATTTGGTAAAGTTGTATTTGTATATGCTGTTGACATGGTAATTTTCTCTTGGTCACTAGCAATGTAAAGACGTCAAACATACTGTAATACATGGTGGTTAAAACCAATGCAGGGAATACAAGCAGTGACATTTAAAAAAGGTTGATCAACACATATTGATCTGTCAAGTAATAACACATCAGTAGAAATATATTTACATTTCAAACCTCTATGACTTACTGTTTAAAGAATATATTTTTATATCTTAAAATCTCTATGCATTACATAAATCTCTTTCGTAAAATATATGGTTTGAAATATTAAAAAATATATAACACTAAATTACATGTTTCACCCATTAACAAGATGTTTTACACATCAAATGGCTTAATTTTGGACCTTAGCTTTATCATTTTAGCGTTGCAATCTGTCACAAATGTTGTATTGTGTCACTCTAAAACATTCTTTGTATCGTCTCTTAATGTTATGTATAACTCTGTTAAATCATGTATTAGATGCAAATAATCGTTGTCTTCCTTCGTTATATCAGTTTGCGTTAGCAAGGCGACACTTGTTCTACCTTGTTAGCAATGTTTACTGTAAATGATCTAATAAATAGAATACATTGTGTTTAACCCGCAAAACGAAAAATGTTTTATTAATGTAATCTTACGGCATGATGCTTTTTTCCGAATCTCTAGATTTTAAAGCAATGCTAAAATACGTCAAAGTACTGTAATGCATTTGGGTATAAATATCAATGTAGCGAAGACAAACTGTGTTATTTTACGTAAGGCAGATCTACACATGTTGATCTGTCAATTTATAATACCCCGGTGGAAATAGCACGGCCTTTTCAATCCTCCTCTCGACTTTTTATCTATCTGAAGAATGTTCTTATACATGTATCTTAAAAAACTCGATGCATGACATGCACCCCTTTCGTAAAATTAAATATTGTTAATAGTTTACCCATTAACAAGTTGTTTGACCAATTAGAAAGATACATATTAAACGTTTGCTTTATCATTTTATCGTTGCAACCTGTCACGGACATAAGTTCGAGAACAATAAGGAGATGAAAATGTTCAAAGAAATTACTTCATGAACTTCAACAATTTTATATGAATCCATAACCGGTGTGTAAGTAAAAATCTGGAGAAAAACATTTCACAATAACATCAAATATTCATGTCGTCCAATAATTTGTTTAACGATTAAAAAAATGTGTCTAAGTAAAACTCCTGTAATCACTACCTTTTTGATGTCCAGTGAGTGAGACCATTGTAAAATAAAACTATTGTTTGTAATATTTCAGAGCTGTCTTATTTGTGGTTCATGCTTCTTTGATACTTTTTTGCTTTTTGGTAACACGTGAGAGATACAAAATAAAATAATTATATCAATCAATCATTTATGTTATTAAATTACAGCCTGCTATCGTAGAGGCAGTAATACTTAATTATGCATCTTTTGTATCAGAATAAACATTGCCAGCGACACAGGTACGCCTGCCTACTGCGAATACCTGAATGGATTTTGTTTCAGCGTTGAATGAAAACATATTTGTTTATTAAACAGCTTTTGTTTTAATGAAGTGGTTGATTGAAACCCCTATTCCATTTAAACAATTATCGAGCCCGAAGTCTGTCTGATACATGAATTAAAATCATAAAGTAATATCAACGAAATAAAGTTCACAGTGCTGAATGAGCATCATTAGGGATCCTGTATTTAACTAATAAAAGTATGATTATACAATACAATATGGGAAAGGACATACGGCGCTTTAGAAATCGTATTTTCCCTATTGCCATATGACAACCATTAACATAGTGTTTTGTTTTTCAATTTCCAGAATTGATAGTGTATAAACGGACTTGTGTTTTTGTGGTATTTATCTATCGGCGTAAATTAAAAACATCAAATATTTACTCTAACACTTGAAACTAAACTAAATTTAATAACTGAGTATATACAATGTCTGGAACCAAAAGTGGAGCACATATCACATGTCTTAAACAATCCACTACCCTGTAACAGATTCAGCCTGGGTGGACCATAGGCGCGTTTCTGGGCCGTTTTCAAGGCTATACACTCTGAGACCGGGGGACAAAACTGTTTCAACGGTTAGATGTTCAACCTTTTCAAACGGAAGTTACGCACTTGCGTAAAGTGCGTAATGGCAGACACGCGCCTGTGAACCATGGCGACGTCGCAAACAAACAACTGCTGCCGCATGCAATATATTTATAACGTTAACTTCTTTCTTCTTCATTTAATGAGGATGTTTGACTATTTGCGTGCAATAAGGTTATATTATCAGTTTATAGCAGTACAATTGCAGTTAAATACTTTTTATTCACATGTTAAAACTCGCCTGGACTTGCTTTGTTTTCTTTATTCAGATTATGGAATAACAATTATCAAAAATGAACACCCGAATCCCTTACTTGCTTAAATCAGGTATCCAAATTACATTGTAGCGATAAAATGAACTTATATATCCGTTTATTGATATTGGTTTTAAAATTATTCTATTCAATTTAAAAAAAACGTTATCCCACAGTAATCTACAAGTAATGTATTTTAGGAGATTAATCAATATTAATCTGTATATTGACGAAATGCAATTATCATTTAAATATTTGCTGTTTTTGGTCGGTTACTGAACATTTTTATATACAATACTGCAACACACACTACTGTATTGTTGCACAAAGCTTTATTTAGTCGCTTGATTGAAATCTAGCTGAGACAAGACCAAATCAATGAACGTCTAGTACCCACTAAATTAGGTAATGGGGCGTGACATTTTCAAAGGAGGGGGTCGAATTAGGTCACACACCATGCTTTTATTCAGACTTTGAAATAAATATTGTCAGGGTAGGGCTTGGTTACCCAAAACAGATCTCCCTTTTTCCTTACTCGGGGATCTTTTTTTCAATAGTAAGGCCTAAAATGGAAATCATGTAATTTTCATTGAGAACATTAATAATGATTATTTTGGCCCTAAATATGTCTTAGATCAACCGTTATTAGGAATAACACTAAGTATTTCGAAGGCACCCCCTCTATATCCACTTGTAGTATAATACTCTTCTCAAATGTGTAAATGACTAAATCCCACATCACATGAGTCAGCTGTAAAATACTAATTGTCCTCATCACAGTGACATTTTGCCACTTTCGGTATAGATCAATATCTCGAAATTCTATCAATCATTGTCCAGTGTAAGGACTAAGCTAACGAGGCACTATTAAAGAGTATATAACAAGTGAATTGACTTGAATGTTTTATGTTATTAAATCAAAACAACCAATTTATTAAATCCCAAAGCCACCCTTGTTTAATTAAAGACCATTCAATGCTAAAAGATTATTCTAATACAATTTACACACTTATTCTATTTGGCAACATTGATTTAAATCGAAAAGTATAACAAATTAATCTGCATTTTAAAAACTTTAGAATTGTTGTAGAGTAATTCGATAATAAACTATAGAAGATATTCAAACAAACGGGTATTGTAACAAATTATAACAAGTTGTCATTGATATTATTGGATTGCTTAGAAAGGATATCGCTGTAGCGTAATTCATAAACGTTTGGTTTAAATATATTTACTTAAAATTAATAATAAATATGGACATTTCCATGCGCAAACAATCACCTGTGTCTATGTAATTAGACTTGATTTATTCAAATCAAACAGTCGAAGATCAAAGAAAAAAGTGCCTGGAAATATCATTATGCCGCTGAGCGAACATAAAAAATTGAGACAAATACGCGTGCTTGTTGGCTAATATGTTGAATACTACCAGCATGGAAAATAACCAAACGAAGTGCGTGTTTATCACGTGATATCATACGTGATATGATTGGATGTTTTATTCGACGTTGTTTTGCAGTAAATGTAAAATGCTTTCAAAGATTTGCACATTCTCTTCGACCGATAACAACGATACATTTAAAAGCTCTCATACATACAATATATGTTAGCCATCGGATTTATTTGCAGTTACATTAAGGATAGCAAAATAGTTATCAAAAACTGTTAAGGCATGGCATTGTTTTTTAAACATTTGTTAAGGACTTCAGTTATTTTACTTGTGGCCTTTACTCTGTGTACGGCTACCATTCAAAGTGTTACAACAAAGTTTACTGAGAAGAAAAGTGTGGCAACAAGCCACACAACGCTGCAGAAGATTTCGAAAATTAAGTGTGTGGAAAAATGTAACAAAGAAAAACAGAATGGCAGGTGCACTCTAGCGGGATATAACAAAGCTACTAAAACGTGTTATCTAAGCGTCGATGACCCTCTAAACGCTATGGACACCGATGATGAGATGACCGGCGTCTTCTTCTATGAACCGGAACCCACAGGTATACAACATACATATGACAAATAAATGAATAAGTTAAATTGTCAAAAGAATATCGTCAAGAATAGAACACTTGCGAATTCAAAGATTGTACAGATATGTAGATAACGCACAGTTGTGTCCTTTTGGTCCAACTACATTGGTTGCAATAGCAAAAGATAATAAATATTGTCCTATCTAGAGCATTTTCACTGCATTTCTTCTTTTATTGTATGGTGTTTAGATACTTAAATGATAAATCTAGATAATGTATATGTGGAAGATTGTAGTCCTTTCTGTTTTGCATAACCGTCTTTGGGTTATCCTTGGTGTAGGTTTGCATGGTAACTGATTAATGTCACGCTTCATGACAAAATGCTTGATTTATCTGTGTGTCACGTTCGCAAACTGTATTAGAATTATACACATTACTGATTCCACTGCACTTTTTAATCATTAAACAAAAACATTAAAACTATTTCAACGACTTGAACACGCCAATCGGCGTCAAGCTTCGGGTTTGTCAAAAGTTTGCACGACAAGACGGATTTTTTTCTTCCTAGTACATGTATCTCTTTCTTAAATATTAATTGTTTATAAGCATGCTTATTGACAGTTCTGCATTAGCTGATGTTTGTTTAAAATAAAACGATGCCTTACAATTACCGTGAGCCCATCCGGTCAAAGTTGCAGAGGTGTAAACCTGGAAAATACCAAATGTGACAGTGAAAGTGTGGTAACATAGCATTTGTTAGAAAATTTGAAACTGTTATTCAATAAAAATATATATTGTCATTTAAACTGTTTCAAAATTGTTTGTTTGTTAGCCCTCTTAACTGTCTTATTCGACTTGTCAAGGTTTAACGTGTGGTGCTGAAGAAGCACTGCTGGACGGCACCAACCCTGTACCTGACAGCTACTTCACGGCTTCAAGCATGAAAAGTGCCAGTTATGCAGCTCACAATGCTCGTAATCTGGATGGCGCTGGCGGATACTGGATTGCCTCAGACGCCGATAGAAATGCCTCTCCGCTTACGTTTTTCCTGCAAGTATGTCAAAATTATACTATTAGGGTGTTGTTGTTTTTTTGTATTTATTCAAATAAATTTGCGTTGTATCATTTAATGAGTTTGAGAATATAAAGAAACAGTGTTGAGAGATTATTAAACTGAAGAAAGTGAAGTTATGTTTTATATATTACGCCGATCTGAATTCATGGATTTAAATGCAAAATCAAAACAGAACGTCTTTACATTCTTACAATATAAATTGAAAAGATGTTCAGATAAAGAATGTTGTAAACAATGTTAGGTCGAGTTTAAGGGCACCATGACAAAATGGGCACGTACAAAAACTAACACACAGAACGACACAAAAACACGTACAAAATCATAACATATAGAAATGCAAGGAAAAACATAAGAAAAAACATAATATTCTACTAACATGGATCGAACCCACTCCAACAGAGACAAAGGCGGTTACACAGCGTCACGGCGCAGAACATCTTTGATAGTAGACACTTATAAAGCACGCCTTAACGTGGGAAGCGAATGCTTTTTTCCGAACCAAAGTGTTTTGGGAAATTTTATGCTTAAATAACGAAGATGATTCATTTTTCATTATAATCTGTTATTGAACAAATTTGCAGAATTTCTTAATGACACATTTCATAAAACAAGATACACTTCTAAAATGTTTACAAAATGGGAGTATCACACAGATGAGCATTACGTTGGGTGCATAAATACATAGTTTATCTAGACACATTGCTCTTCTTTTTTCCTAAAGAAAAAAACACTATTTTATTTAATTCACAGGTCCAGTTTCATGTTTTGAGCACAGTGGTTCGAGTTGCAACACAAGGCGGTAGAGTTTCTTATATCACTCTGTACCGCCTGGCCTACTCAGCAGACTACACTACCTTTTTCAACCTTCTGGACGGCGCTGGAAGCAACATGGTAAAAACTGTTTAAATGCAACTTTTACTGAAAACCATCAACATGAGTTTTGTGAGTATGAGTGTGTGCGCACCAATTTTATTTGTAATCAAATCGTTACGCTGTGTTATTAAAATTGTGATGGTTTGTGTATGCAATTAAAAGTAAAAGTAACTCGTAAATACTATTATGAATTAAATTTTAAATTTTAAACTATCTACTCTTGTTTGGCAAACATTGACCAGTATTTTACTTGTGTATACTTACAGACGTTCACTGCAAACACAGACACAACCACGGTAGTCGAGAACCAGCTGCCAACCCCGGTCACGGCCTTCTGCCTTCGTCTCCATCCTCTAGCATGGCACAGTTGGGGCAATTTAAATGTAGAAGTATATGGATGTCCATCCGTATAAACATTTGAACATGATTGCCCCAGAGAGAAATATTGCCAGATAATATATTGTCATAAGATATATTTATGTTTAATGCAAAATTACTAAAATATGTATGACCTCCGATAATATACAATAAATGCATATATCTACAAAAGTGGTTGAAATATACAAACACATACAAAACATATTATATATACATGCGAGGCACAGCATACAAAAATAGTTAATTAAAGTGATTTTTTATTTAATACGGGATGTTATAATCTATGTACATGATATATTGTCAAAATGTATTTCAAGACCAGATTATACATCTGTTCTGTTGTTAAAAAGTGAAGTGTATGCATGTTCTCTAAATAAAGTCAATAAAACAAACGTTGTTAACGAATATGCGCCCTTTTTAATGAAGCTGACTCAAGTTAAGTGTTAAAATAAATTTTCGAAGCATATATTATTTACATTATCTGTATATTTCTATAACGATTGTTTTCACAGAAATGTTAGCAAATGTTTGGAAAAAAATATTGTTTGAATTCTTCAGTTCTTATGCGAAATGAAATAATTCCAGGGGTTAAATGTTTTTAATATATTTCTTTGTCAAAGTTGTTTTTTAACCATTTATAAGCAATGCAAGACCTTAATATGTATGTTAAAGCTTTTGCTATCTTTATTAAAAGCCAGACTGATTGCGAGTTATGCATGGAATAGAAGAGCTGCTTTACTATTAATTGTAGGACACAATTAATTATATATTTTTGATATTTATCTCGATTTTAACTGATAAAGTAAAAAGGAATATAATATATAAGCAATCACATCAGACATAAATGCTAATTAAATTTAGGTCCTTTTTGTAACACTCACACATAGAGTCCAGTATATTTAATAAAAAGGGTTCGGCTAAGACGACACACAGGGCCATTAAACGTTTACCCCAATTTAAATCATTAATAATACTTAAGCGGTGGTTTTACATTTGTTGGGATATTCATCTTTAGAAACTAAAGCATAAAACAATTTAAAAATTCGTTTAAAATGTTCGTTACGTCCTATTGGGTTTTTGTTGTTTTTGATATTGGCCATTTTGATTTGTCACACTTAAACTTGACACTGTTTGCTTTTCAACGTGTGTATGTATGGGTTTATAATGTTTTCAGTTAGCCATCTTATTTGTTATATTCTTGTTCACTTGATGTTATATAAAGTGAGTGAAAATGAGTGAATAAATGAGTGAAATGTTTGACTTGTCTTGAAACATATTTGGGCATTTCAAAATCTAAATGAGTCACATATTTAGTTGGATTCAATGTAGGTAAATCTACGAAAACGTATACCTACTTGGTGATCTAGTTTTGTTGCATCATATTATATTTTAACTCTTTAAACAGAACTTAGCGTTGTTAAATGGTCGTATGTGTTAACTGTCAGAAAAGCTCCAATTATGATGCAGATCGACGCAATCGGAGTAGTGTTGCAAAAAGCGATTTTGGTAAATGATGAATTTCTCATTTTCTTCTTAATAATCGTATATTTTAACACATGCGTACCTGGCCGTCGTGGAGCAATGGTACTTGTCTTCAAAGAGTGTATAAACAGGCATATTTATTATCAGATATTATTTACTTTACAAACAGTAATACATGTTGCTAAAGCGTCGAGTAAAATGGAGAAACTGCACTATTTAGACTGCATTTGCTTTGGTAATGATACCTTTGAATCTGCTCTTAAAGCGATGTATAACTCTGTTATAACATGGGCTAGATTTCAGAATTGCCTCCCTTGTGCAACTTTTCAGCTGGCATTAAAACAAGGCGACCCTTGTTTTACCTTGCTAGCATAAATTGTTTACCCGACAGCACTGAATAATGTTTTATTTGTGTATGCTGTTGACATAGTATTTTCTCTGAATCACTAGGGATGCAATGCAACGATGCCAACACTACTGTAATACATGGGGGTTAAAAACAATGTAGCAAAGACAATCAGTGGCATTTAAAAAAGGCAGATCAACAAATATTGATCTGTCAAGTAATAACACCTCAGTAGATATTTAAAAACTTTTCAAACCTCTATATCTTCCTTTATTTAAATATAGTTTTATTTCATCTTAAAATTATGCCCAACACAAATCTCTCTCGTAAAATAAAATGTTTGAAATATTAAAACAAAAAACAATAACACTAAAGCACATATTTTACCCATTAACAAGATGTTTAACACATCAAATGGGTTAATTTTGTTTATCATTTAGCGTTGCAATTTTTCACATTTGTTTCGTGTCACTCTAAATTAAAATACATTGTATCTGCCCTAAATACGATGAATTATTCTGTTAAATCATGTATTAGATACAATTAAGCGCTGTCTCCCTTAGTCAATTCAGTTGGCGTTAAACGAGGCTATCCTTGCGGTCAATATTTATTGAAAATGACCTACTATATAGCAAAAACTGTGTTTACTCTGCAACACTGAAAAATGTTATATTAATGTATTCTGCTGGCATGATACCTTTTACCGAATCACTAGATTATTAAGCAATGCTAAAAGCCGTTTAAACACTGTAATGCATGGCGGATAAAATCAATGTAGCGAAGACAAACTATGGTGTTTTAAAACAGGAAAGATCAACACACATTGATAAATCAATTTATAATGCACCAGTGGAAATAATGCTGCCGTTTCTATCCTCTTCAACTTCCTGACATCTTCAAAACCACGATAAATAACATGCATACTTTTCGTAACATTAATTGTTGTAAATACTTAGAACAGCATAATTACCTGTTTTACCCATTAACAAGTTGCTTGACACATTAAATATGTATATCTTAAACGTTTGTTTTATCATTTTAGCGTTGCATCCTGATACAGGCCGTAAGTTCGAGAATAAAAATTTGATACAATTTTCGTTAATTTCCAAAGTAAATACATTATGAACTATAACAATTTTATATAGATGCATAACCAGTGTGTAAATAAAAATTGGAGAAATAAGCATTTTACAAAAACATCACATATTTATGTCATCCAATGATTTTATTTAGGAATGCACTGACAATTAAAACAATTGTCTACGTAAAAATCCTGCAATCTACCGTTTTGATGACCAGTGATCGAGACCATTTCACAACAAAACTATGTTTGTAATATTAAATAGTTAAAGTTTTATTTTTTGTTCATGCTTCTTTGATAATCTTTTTGGATTCGTTTACGCGTAAGAGATTTTCCAAATAGATGAATAATTTTACCAATCTGTCATTTATGTTATCTAATGACAGCCTGCTGTCGTAGAGGCAGTAATACTTAATTATGCATCTTTTGTATCAGAATAAACATTGCCAGCGACACAAGTACGCCTGCCTACTGCGAATACCTGAATGGATTTTGTTAGGTGTTTCAGCGTTGAATGAAATAGATATTTGCTTATTAAACAGCTTTTGTTTTAATGAAGTGTTTGATTGAAACTTCTGTTCCATTTAAACAATTATCGAGACCGAAATTTGTCTGATATATGAATTAAAATCCTAAGGTAATATCAACAAAATAAAGTTCACAGTGCTGAATGTGCGTCATTAGGGATCCCCTATTTAACTAATAAAAGTTTGATTATGCAATAACATATTGGAAATGACATACGGCGTTTCAGAAAACGCATTTCCCTATTGCCATATGACAAACAATAAAATTGTTGTTTTGTGTGTCGATTTCAACAATTGAGACTTCAAACGGACTTGTGTTGTTGTGTTATTTATCTATCGCCGTAAATTGTAAAACTCAAATACTAACTGTAATACTTAACATTTAACTAAATTTTATAACTGCGTATACACAAGGCCCAGAGCCCAAAGTGGAGCTCTGATTACATGTCTGTATCTCATTTGTTTTTAACTACCTTAATTCTATTTAGCTTACCCAGTGCCATTGTCTTCAGAATTTTAATTTCAACGACACTTTCATTTGATGTTTCCAGTTTTAAAGGAACAGCTTTTACCTAAATATATAATTATATCAACATCTAACGCAATCGGTACTGTTTAAACCTTTAATGCATTTCCTTAATACATTTATATTTATATAGTCATAGACTAATGTCCTAAGTATTCTTTCAGAATTTAATGGATTACATTGTTTAAGTGGTTGCCATGAAGTTGTTTTGACGGTACACATCGTTGAAATGTGTTTACATATGAGAAAATGTATATATTGCCGTTGAGTCTATCATTTCGCGCAGATGGAATTAACACTGGCGGATATGTTTTCACCAAAACTAGCATGGCTTTAAGATTAGAAAATATTGTAAAAACTTTAATTGTATTTCTTTTGACTATCGTCCTGTGTTACGCAACCATTCGAAGTGTGACAACAAAGTTTATTGAGAGAAAACGTGTCGCAACAAGCCATACAACTTTAAAGATTTCGGAGATTCAGTGCGTGAGAAAATGCAACAAAGAAAGACAGGACGGCATGTGTACTATTGCAGGATATAACAAGGCCACTCAAACGTGTTTCCTGAGCGTTGACGACCCGCAGGACGTCTTGGACACCACAGATGAAATGGCTGGCGTCTTCTTCTACGAAAGGGACTTGGCTGGTAACTATATATTTATATATTGTCTAAAAAGGTAATTCGTGGTTTTATGTAGATATCAATAAATTTTAATTTTAAGTTAAAATTGTTGCAATGTTGCCAATAATATCACCATATCTAGATCTATCTTTACTCTTTTATTTAAAAGGTTTTACCTGTGTCATTAAAGAACCACTTCTGGAGGGCAGCAACCCTATACCAGACAGCTACTTCACGGCATCAAGCGAATACAGTTATTTTGCAGCCTACAAGGCCCGTCTGGATGGCAGTGGCGGGTACTGGTGTCCACTACAGCTGATAGGGATGCAAGTCCACCAACGCTTTTCCTGCAGGTAAGTCAAATAAGTGGATAAAGTGTGTTTGGTGGTTTTTACTTTGTAGCGCATTGGATAACTCATTATTATTTATATGTTTTGAGAACCACCAAAGCAAATGCTAAATAAGACAATATTAACATTCACTTGTAATATTCTGCAGAAAATAGTGAGTGTTTAATTCGTGTATTGCGCTGCGCATCTGAGACCACCTCGAGGGTGGTAATCTTTTGTTTTAATATTTTGATTGGCAGTTGCTAAGCGCGGAGAACCTTAAGGTCTAAATTAAGACAAGCACATGTTTGCATACTATTCGATTATTTTCAATCTTTATGAAATGCGCCATGAAAAACCGAAGAGGAAATGAAGTTTATATTTAATCATTTGTCTACGTGAAGTACTCAATTTATGTTAAAAATTGAACAGTCCTAAACAACTGTTAAAGGATTTTGTGTGTGTTATTTTCAGTAATCACTTTGAAAACAAAACAAAAAGTTTAGGTAAAAATACATGCGTAATAATAAAAACTTAAGTTTTTCGTAACACAAAGTTCGATTTTGCCTACTGTGTAGCGGCCTTTTGCGTATTATGCATGGCCTTAACCCTCCAAAATATTTCATACCAAATAAGGAGCTTGCCCTTTGATCTTAGCCTGGTGTGTTTGTCTGAAACATGTTAAGCCAGATAATGAAATGAAACGAAAAACATTTAATACATCGTTTTAACTCGTTTTGCCTGAGATTTGAGCCAACAATCCCTGCGTTTCAGAAATGTTTTATATGAGTTTTAAAAGGAATAGAAAGCATGTTTTCATGCAAATACAAAATTTTACAAGGCAAAATAAAAAGCACGCCCCGACTAAAGGAGGGACAGTATCTTCAGAATACAAAATGAGACGTCTGCTTTACCAAAAGCGCTAACCGGCTTGATCGACTGTGGAACAACAGTAATTATATGAGAAAAATACCGTGTTATATAAAATGGAAAGCTTTGACTAAAGTCCGAATAGTCACGAATAGTCACGAACAGTCACAAATAGTCGCTTACAGCGGCAGCATATAGTTGCCTGTTTTTCAACATTTACGACAATATTTTTGTTTATCTACATTTAATTTATAATTTACATTAATTTTTATGCTTGAAATAGGTTTTTTTGTAAAAAATAGCCGAAATTAGTCAAAACATGGTCATGAATAGTCGCTAACGGCGGGACTTCTGCCACAAATAGTCACAAATAGTTGTCAGCTTTTCAACTAGTGCAATACAATCTTCCTTTTGTTAATGATTCATCATTATTTACATTATTTTCTTATATTTCTATGCATTTCTTAATGTTTTTTGTAAAAAATATTAGTAAATGGTGAAATATATGGCGAAAATAGTACAAATGTTGGCATATAGTCGCCTGAATTTTAATTATAAGGTTGAAATGTTGCAATATTTCAACGTCTTCATGTTGTCAATATTATAACTATCAAGTTTGATCCTCGCATATTGCCGCGAATAGAACAAAATTTCACCGGTATTAGCCGCGTATAGTCGCAAAATGTCGCTCACGGCATAGAATAGGCAAGAATAGTCGCGTGAAATTTGTCTTTGAGGATACAATGTTGCAATATTTTCATAATTTCATATTGTTAATATATATTTGAAATAAGATTTTACAAAATATTTGGGTTTTGTTGGCTATCTTAGCTGCAAATGGTCAAACATGGCTCAAATAGGCTCTGGCGGCGGCTAAAAAGTCTCGGCGGCTTATAAAACGTCACGAATAGCCGCCTAATTTTTACTGTTACGACGAAATGCAATTATATTTTAATGTTTCCTTATCGTTTACACTCTAGTTAAGTAGATTTTGTTATAGCTGTCAAGTTTAACCCTCGCATATAGCCGTGAATAGACAGAAATTGCACTGTTATTAGACTCGAATAGTCGCAAAGTGTCGCTTACGGCAGCAAATAGTCACGAATAGTCGCGTGAATTTTGTGTTTGAGGATAAAATGTTGCAATATTTTCATAATTTTATGTTGTCAACATATATAGCAAATAAGTCTTCACAAAATATTTGAGTTTTGTTGGCTATCTTAGCCACAAATGGCTCAAATTGGCACTGGGTGCGGCCGAAAATGGAATTGTAATTGAAAGTGTAAAATATAAAAAGAATCTAATTTAAGGACGAACATTGAAAATCTACAACATCGACACATTACTAAATATAAAAAACCTTGTTTGCTCTAGGATTGGAACCTTGGACTTCTAGCACTTATGTAAATAGCACTAATTACTCTGCTACCGAGGCAAATGATAAAGTGGTGCTAATCTGATACAATAACAACATTCTGCTATTTCTGATGGCATCTACGAAATATTAGATTTGTCACCCTGGGTTAGACGTTAGACCTAATGTATAATTGCATATAATAATTTAAATGCATTGTTTTTATTTCTACAAGCTGCTTCGTGCAAGATTTAAGCTTCAAATGAATATGTCAGCCAATGTTTATCATGGATGTAAATTATCACGGAATTTAATATCTACAACATTGTTTATGAAAAATACAAAAACTGTTTGCTGAAGTGCCGTAAATCGATCCCGCGCTCCAACTTTACGAGAGTGCTTATAACGCTAGACTACACAATCATACGCTCGCACTGCTCTTGTTGGAGATATCGAATGGGCTGTTGAATCTTTAGTTTGTATTGGTAACGTTTGAATTACCTCAAAAATGCAATATACTGCCTGTGTGAGGGGGACTAATGTTCGAGAGAAAAATAATACAACCAGTTCACAACAGTTCTTAATTAATATAATATATCAAATGCAGCATTTCAATGTTAATGCGTAATAAGTAAAATTTTATTGAATCGTCAAACTGAAATTTTTACACGAGACAGTTTTAAATAAACAAAACACTCGAATATTATTATGTTCAAAGGTCCAACTTCATGCTTTGAGCACGGTGGTTCGGGTTGCAACCAAAGGCAATGGTGGATTTTGGAGCACTCTGTACCGTTTGAGCTACTCCGAAGACTGTCTGACCTTCACCAACATTCTCGACGGCGCTGGAAATAACGTAGTAAATACAATATCTACATGTCGTTTCAGTTGAAAACATAGTAATTTTCAATGTCCGAGTGTTAATGTTCATCGCAAACAAGCTTAAGAATTGCTATGGCATTTGTAATCCGAATAAGTTCATGCATACGCATTTCTTAAAACTACTAAGCATATCTTTCTACTACATCACTCAAGAAAAAAAGAAATGAATGCTCACTAATACAGATGTATGTAAGGGATGCAACTATTTAAATGAAATTAGTATGTGAAATGAAAATATCTAAATAATACAGTACAAGTAATGCATGTTATTAACAGTCTGCAAGGCATTCATAAGTGCTCTTATATATACATGTGGAAAACAAATATGACAACATGTTTTATGAAACTATACTTGCAGACATTCACTGCAAATACAGATGACACATCAGTTGTGGAGAACCAGCTCTCCACCCCGATCATGGTCCAGTGCCTCCGACTCCATCCGCTGACGTGGAGCGTCTGGCCCGCATTAAAGCTGGAAGTTTATGGATGCCTATCCGTTAACCAGTCAACCGAAGCAGGTGCGCATTTTAGTGTGTAGGCATGAACACACAACTAATAGTCGAGTGTAAAAAACGTCTGTGTTACAAGCAACACTTGAAGAAGTTTTAAGACATAACAAAGACTGCACAATTGTACAATAATGTACAGTAATGTAATGACGTTTCCAAAATATAGTCATTTTGTGGAAATGTTTATAATTGTAATGATCGTATAGGCCGATTCACAAACAAACATATGATTTTCAATAGTACCTTGTGTCTGAAATTATTATTAAAAATATTTATTATGAATAGGCTTCAGTTTAAATGGTATGAGACATTTTATACATCTGTGAATGATAAATGACTCACGTTAAACATAAAACAAAACAAAGACAAAACGTAACATTCCAAAAAAACACTATTGCTTCACAAAGAATGCACTATTGTTTAGGCTAAATGAATGTAGGTGTATATATATTTTTTTGTTCAGGCGGGTGGGTGTGGTTGTTTTAAGGGAAAAAAAGTATCACACGAACGTCTATAACTTAAGGCACACGCGATTGTAGACTACTAAATGAATACTTTAACTATTTCGTCTAGGTCTAACCTGTGCAACTGAAGTACCACTACTGAACGGCGATATTCCTGTACCAGACGGTTACTTCAGGGCTTCAAGCGAATATGGGTATGCAGCACACAAAGCTCGTCTGGATGGAACTGGCAGCAACTGGTGTCCCTCGGCAGCTGACAAAAATGCAATTCCGCCAACACTTTTTCTGCAGGTAAGCTAGGTGATAGATGTGTTGGTTTTTGTTGTTGTTTATTAAATATAGTATGTTCTCTCATCACATTAGTCTGAAACATTACCTTTCAGACACAGACCAAAGATACACGTTTGGGAATAACGGCCATGGAGAAATATTAATAAAATAATGTATGTTGATAAAATATAAACAAACTTTCACCCAATCAATGTATAAAACTTTCTGACATGTGTTTAACTTTTATTTATATTACATTTTACTAATGTAAACAATTTATCCTTAAATTAAATTCATGTAATCAAAACTAATATAAAAATAGGAAATTCCTAAAGAAGCAGCCCCAAACACGTGTTGAATTCTCTTCTAGGATCATACTCCTAATTAAACGATGGACGTAAACCTTGAAAGGGGGTAAACCATACAGTTGGTCGCGTCATGGTGAGCTATTGTGACCGGCCTATGTGTGTCGTTTTTTCACCGAAACATTTATATTCTCTTCCAAAACCGCTCATTGGAGTTTGACGAAACTTCACAAAATTATCATTGAGTGTTCAACTTTAAAATTTGTTCCAAAGTTTAATAAATGAGAAATGAGGTCACACAATTTATTTGAAATATGTTGGGTTTTTTCTTAAAAAAAACTTCTAATCTTACAATGCCCAAATATTTCATGTCTTGTATATTACATCATCTAACAGTCATCTACCAAAGTTGTTCAAACCTTGCCCATTGATCTAATTAAGACTGGTTCCGCCCTGGAAGTCACAAGTGTGCATTGGATTACATAGAAAACTTTTCAAACGACTTCTTCCACTAAACCACTTGCCCCAATTTGATAAAACTACACAACAATGACCGTTAGTTCACCATCTACGTCATTCCTAAAATGGTTCCAGATGCTTTCATAAAAAATATATATTTTAAAAATATGCAAGCTTCATAATGTGCTTGTCAGACACCCAACGGCACACAGCTTTTCTATTTGGTAAGTAATACCACCATAGGGGGCACACATTTACATTGAATTATATAGGAAAATCATAAAAACTATTAAAAAAATAGAAAAACGATTTATTTGACTAAACCGCTTGGTTTTTTCGATTAATGTACACATCGTAGGGAAGACCCCTAACCAAGTTGTTTCAATGGTTGCATAAGTAAGTCGCGTTTAAAAAAAACTTCCAAAATGCAGTTTTCAAAAGACTTATCGTCGGAGACCTCACTGACCCGGACACTCGTATTTGGTATTTTACATCCTCCAGCGTTTGTCCTCCAAATTGTTCAAAGTATGCACATGGGGTAAAAATTCCTTTCGCCCTAGGGGACACATATGTACATTAAATGATAAATGAACCACTTTACACGACGTCATCTCCTGAATTGCTTGGCCTCATTTTATATAACTACACATGAATGACTGTTGGGTGAACATCTTTCAACATAGCTTAAATGGTTATACTAGGTCCCTACTGTTATATCATTTAGATGTACGTGTATCTATAGTTTTGTTAGGGCCACTCTATGAGTTACGGAAAACCCATCACCATTTAACAAACAAAATCAACAAACAAACTGAATAACGCCGCTCTACATTAGCTAGCCCCTAACCATAACTAACCGGTATTTATTATTTTACGCGTGTGTATAGCATTTTCTTAGTCAGCTCCGGCACACCGAAAAATAACCTTTTCGTTTTCGTTCGATAGAATATAAATTAGATAAAACAAATGTTAACATATTCAGTTTTGTGCATAGTCAAATCGTTATGAAATAATAGTTTTTATGTTTGCTTGTTTTTTCAATCGTTCTATCAAATATATATGAAAACTTGCCAGTCATGTGCGCAAGGGAAGCCACCGTACGGAAATATATTGTGTTATCTAGCCATTTGTGTAAAATATGTTGGGTCTGTGTACCAGTCCGAACTTAAGATTACCTACTACAAACCGGACCGTTGCATACTGCTTACCAAAAAACGGGAGTGGGTTGACTTCATATACATGTATGCCATCACAGTTTATTTTGACATATCTTTTAATGACTGTAATTAACAATTGGTTCCTATTTCTCAGGCGCATATTCAGCAAAAACGTAATGAAAGCGTCGATAATTATATTATTAACAGGTCAGATTTCAAGATCTGAGTACAGTGATTGGAGTTGCAACCATGGAGGGCTATTCTGGTTGGATCAGTCAGTACCGCCTGGCATACGCCGCAGACTGCGTTACCTTCAACAATCTCCTGGACGTCGCTGGAAATAACGTAGTAAATATTTATGTTCTGTGGCCATTTCAGACCAATGCATTTGTTTGACTGTTCGTATGTATCGCTATACATGTGTGTACAGTCAGATGTCAACAAAAAGACACGCTTAAGAATTGCATTGGTAGTTGAGCTCTGACAATACATACATATTTAAAAAAAACCGAGTATGTATGTCTTTTACAGTTACACAAAAACTTTTTCTATGGGGTTAATCCTTAATTATAATGTTAGTGTATGTGTAAAGCATATTTTATGTGTAATAGAATTCTGAAATGAAAGAAAGCTCAGCCATAAACTGTACGTGAGGTATTAATGAGAGTACTCAGAAGTACATGTCGATTATAAATATTACAACATGCAGATATCGGCTGATTATAAAAATATATATTAGCACAATACTTTTTAATACTATACTTACAGACTTTCGCAGCAAACACAGACATATCGACGGTCGTGCAGAACCAGCTACCCACACCGGTGACGACACGCTGCCTTCGACTATATCCTTTGATGTGGAACAGCTGGCCTGAATTAAGGATGGAAGTTTATGGTTGCCCATCCGTATAGACATATGAAAAGCGTATGTGTCAATGTAAAAAACAAGCTATACCAATACAAATTATCAGACCCAATTTGAAACACATATTTGCAGAGTCCTTTTTATTCACCACCACACACACATTTAAATTGCCGTGCAAACTCAAGTGCACGTACACATACACTCCCCTTAAACACACACACTTAAACGCTAGCCTACACGTTTGCAGGCATCGGGAATGCAACCATATACAAAAGTTGACTGTGATTGTGAACCAATGACTATTTATTTGAATCTTTAGACACTAATTATACTTAGTTATTTTAAGGTTCGGGTGGCTGTCTGCGGTAAATTTAGACATTTAAATATTATTTATTCACCAATGTCGATGGTACCATAGATGTCTAGACGTTCTGGTACACGTACATGTTAACATTTGTTAAGTTATGTCGACATGCGTTAAAAACTTGTTTGTTTACTCAAGTTTAAGGAGTTTTGGTCTATCTAATGATTTCCAAAACATTAAGTACGGAAATTACACATGGAGCCTTGTATTACCGGGCTGTACTTCATGCTCTCGATATAATGTTTCAAAACGTTTGTGAAAGTTGGGTACTTAACACATTAAATAGAACCCGTTTTTGTGTCAATAAAGGAAAACCATTGTCGTCAAAAAAGTATTTTCTGCTTGCGTTATATCATGTACTTTTTCTAAAACGCCTTTGAACATGCTGTATAGGAAAATACTTGTTCAGATTTATGACATGACGTATTCTTGTTTGAAGTGATATTGATCGTTAATACTACTAGTATTAAGCAATGTGTACGCCTTGGTGAATCATCTTATTGGCTCATAGAAACAGTGGCATGAAAGCCACATTACTACTTTTGTCGTACTGAAAAGTACATCAAAACATAGTACATCGACTCGTCAGTCCGTCAGTGCGTCAGTCCGTCCCTTTTATGTCCGGAGCATAACTTTAAGATAATGCAAGGCATCAACATGAAACTTCATAGGTAGATATATCTCATTGAGGAGAAGTGCAGTGCACAATAACCATAACTTAAAGCTTCATACTTTTGGAGGTATTGCCCTTTGCTTATTTTCATTATTGAACTTTGTATGGAGGATAACTCAAGAAGTATTCAAGCTACTGACTTGAAATTTCATAGGCAAATAGATCTTATTGAGGATAAGTGCAATGCTCAAGAACCAAAACTCCAGGCATCATACTGTTGGAGTTATTGCTCTTTGTTGATTTCCATACTTGAATTTTGTCCGGAGCATAACTCAACAAGTATTAAAGCTACTGACTGAAATTTTATAGGTAGATAGATCTCATTGAGGAGAAGTGCAGTGCACAAGAACCATAACTCAAAGCTTTATACTTTTTGGGGTATTGCACGTTGCTCATTTTCGTTCTTGAACTTTTTATGGAGTATAACTCAAGAAGTATTCAAGCTACTGACTTGAAATTTCATTGGCAGATAGACCTCATTGAGGATAAGTTCAGTGCACAAGAAGCATAACTCTAGGCACTATACTTTTGGAGTTATTGCTCTTTGTTGATTTTCCATACTTGAATTTTGTCTGGAGACATTTCTACAATAATGTCATTTGTTTTGGACTGTAACTTCGACATTCTTTAAGTTTGGTGTCAAAGCTCCTTCGGGGACATTGGTCACGTTCTGTTTCTCATTATAATATTATAAAACTTTTAGACATTCTGCTCCATTAAAATATAACTGATCAGTTATTAGACTGAGATAGGTATTTTCATAAGCTTAATTGCCAATTGAATACAAAAAATTGCCCGACAAACAAAAGTCTGTAAAGACGCCATTTTAGGCTTGCTGTCGATAGGTCAGTTATTAGAGGGTCGTTTTTAAGTAAACAGAAAACCTTGTAATAAACAACATAATCACTGCGCAATAAATGTGTTAGTGCAGTTTAATTGTGTTTTTTTTGTATTTGTTGTAGTTGTTGTCTGGTGTTTTTGAATTTTTAAATATGACTCTTTCATCACGGTCTGCAATGTGTTTGACACATCTTACCGGCATACTTTTTGTGTCGCTTGACTAGGCAATATATAGGGATTACTTTGGTCGGTGGTGTTGGCGGTGTTGGCGGCGTTGGCGGCGTCGGCGGCGTCCGGATTTCCATGTCCGGAGCATAACTTTGTCATCATATGCAAATGAGCTCAAACTTGGTATGCGTGCTTATGGCAATGACTCGAGGTGCAGTGCACAAGAACCGTAACTCTGCCTTGTTCCTTTTTGAATTATTTCCCTTTGATTGATTTTATGAGCATTTCTTGTCCAGAGCGTAACTTTGTCATCATCGGTTCAAATGACTCAAAACTTTGCATGCATGTTTCTGGCAATGACTGAAAGTGCAGTGTACAAGAACCGTAACTCTACCTTGTTCCGTTTTTTAATTAAACCCCTTTGTTTTTTAAAAATCATTTCCTGTCCGTAGCGTAATATTGTCACCATATGTTTAAATGACTCCAAACTTGTTATGCATGTTTCTGCCAATGACTCGAAGTTCAATGCACAAGAACTTTAATTCTACATTCTTCCGTTTTGAAATATTCCCATTTGATTGATTTTAATAGAGCATTTCTTGTCCGTGGCATAACGATGTCACCGTTGGTTAAATTAACACCAAACTAGGCTAGCCTGTTTCTGGCAATAAATCGAAGTGCAGTGCACAAGAACCGTAACTCTACCTTATTCCGTTTTTTACTCATTCCTCTTTGATTGATTGTATAGGGCATTTCTTGTCCCAAGCATAACTTTGTCATCATAGGTTCAAATAACTCCAAACTTGATACGCATGTTTCTGGCAATGACTAGAAGTGCAGTGCGCAAGAACCGTAATTCTACCTTGTTCCGCTTTTTAATTATTCCTCTTTGATTGATTTTAAAAGAGCATTTCTTGTCCGGAACCTAAATTTGTCACCATAAGTTCAAATGACTCCAAACATGGTATGCATTTTTCTTGCGATGCACAAGAACCATAGCTCAACCTTGTTCCATTTTTTAATTTAACCCATTTGTTTTAAAACAAACATTTCTTGTCCGTAGCGTTACATTCTCATCATATGTTCAAATGACTCTAAACTTAATATGCATGTTTCTTGCAATGACTCGAAGAGCTGTGCACAATAACCACAAATCTACCCTTTGATTGATTTTATAGAGAATTTCTTGTCATTCTTTTAAATTATTCCCCTTGATATACATTAGTGCATTTATTGCTAAGGGCATGTTTCTTGCAATGAGACATAGCAGAGTTAAAAAAAACCATAACACTGCATTGAATAATTTAGAGCTATTCCTCGTATATTAGTTTTGCTTTCATTCACAATTAAAAGGTTATTTTATACGTGAATTTTGTGCAAGTACATTGCTAATAACTGTAAAACAAAAAAGCTATATTACATGTTTATGTCGACTAAACATTTTTTCGTCAGACGACACATCCGACTTGCGGAGTTCTAGTTCTTAAAAAATTGTTCACTTGTTTATCAAGTTGTTGTGTTAATTGTGTTTTGCGTGTGTGTTGTTTTAGAATAAAATGATTCTTGTCAAAACAAAATTTAAATATTTTCACTTTGTGTTGAAGCATATAATGAATTTAACAAATAAGATGATAAGACGGTTCCTTTTACTTTTTGTACTTACAATATAAATTGAAGAGATGTACAAACAAAGAATGTTGCAAACAATGTAGACATGTCATGTTTAAGGGCACCATGACAAAATGGCCCGTACAAAAACTAGCACAAGGGA
>Ga0224511_10000122_pt1 | contig 27124 bp, 30 predicted proteins | sample SF_May12_sed_USG_2_FD_169988 | JGI IMG/M metagenome (GOLD analysis project Ga0224511, IMG submission 169988) | Sediment microbial communities from San Francisco Bay, California, United States - SF_May12_sed_USGS_8_1 | ecosystem: Environmental > Aquatic > Marine > Sediment | place: USA...
TCACTTAAACAAAACACCTACTTATGGAGCACCCCTGTCAGAACACGTCCACAAAAAAATTATTAACTAACGCCATACTAGCAGACTATATCAAGCTCAAACAATGAAACACCGCAATCATTGTATATAAAAGACTATTTTTTAATTTATGGGTTCAATAAGCTGGTCAGATTCACTTCGAGCCTTTACCATGCCATCTCCTGAAAACTGGTTTTGGACTCTACACATGGCACTGGCACTTTTCGATCTGGACAATACACTACTGGCTGATGACAGCGATTACCTCTGGGGCTGCTTTTTAAGCGACAGGGGGCTGGTTGATAAAGAACTGTACGAACAGGCTAATCTACGTTTTTATCAGGAATACAAACAGGGGACGCTGGATATCCACGAATTTCTCAACTTTGCACTAACACCTCTGGCAGAGAATGATTTTAAACAGCTACAAACCCTTCATACAGAATTTCTGGAATCGCTCATTCGCCCCGTTATGACACAAATCGGACAGGACAAAATAAACATGCACCGCGAACAGGGCGACACCATCGTCATTATCACCGCCACCAATAGCTTTGTGACCGGCCCTATCGCCGAAGCCTTTGGCGCTGATCAGCTAATCGCCTCTGAACCAGAAATCGTTAATGGTCAATATACCGGCAAAGTCAGCGGTACACCGTGCTTTCAGGAAGGTAAAATTACAAAATTAAACGAGTGGCTGGAACAAACCGGCAAAAATCTGGAAGGTAGTTATTTCTACAGCGACTCGCACAACGACCTGCCATTGCTAGAACAGGTAACCCACCCCGTCGCGGTTGATCCCGATGACCAGCTTAGAGCCATCGCGCAGGAACGAAACTGGAAAATTGAAAGCTTCAGATAGAAATTAAGTTTTGGGCAAAGTAACGCCCTGCTGTCCCTGGTATTTACCACCACGGTCAGCATAAGAAGTTTCACAAACCTCATCTGACTCGAAGAACAGCATCTGCGCTACACCTTCATTGGCATAAATTTTCGCGGGTAGCGGTGTAGTATTAGAGAACTCCAGGGTCACATGACCTTCCCACTCGGGCTCCAATGGCGTCACATTCACGATAATGCCACAACGCGCATAAGTTGATTTACCCAGACATACCGTCAACACACTGCGTGGAATTTTGAAGTTCTCAACCGTACGCGCCAGCGCAAAAGAATTGGGGGGAATAATACAAACGTCACCTTTGAAATCAACAAAACTATGTTCAGAGAAATCTTTAGGATCAACAATCGCTGAATTAATATTGGTAAAAATCTTAAACTCATCAGCACAACGCACATCGTAACCATAACTGGATGTACCATAAGAAATAATACGGTCTCCCGCCTCATCGGTTCTCATCTGGCCTGCTTCAAAGGGCTCGATCATACCGTCAGCCGCCATGCGACGTATCCACTTATCCGATTTTATGCTCATTGTTCCTGTCGTTTTATTGATTGTTTAAAATGACGGGGGATTGTATCAGGTTATTTCTGGGCTGGCATTCTAGTAAGACGTTGCAACAGCAAATCTTCTAAATCACGACGACTATCCAACACTGCTACAATTAAAACATTGTCACCTTCTAACCGATAAACAATGCGCCAGGGTTTCATAATCAATTCCAGATAATGGCTAATACCAACTGACTGTAGTTCGGGAACCACTCGCCCCCTACTCGATTGATTGCTGAGCGAACCAGCCTTTTTTTCAAACTTGTCTAAAATTGTTAGAGCATTATCTACACTATCAGCTGCAATATGATTAATAATGGCGTCAAGATCAATACGAGCGGTATTCGCCCAATGGACTATTTTATTGCTCATCCTGCTGCTTCCTTGCCTCAAGCTGCTCACGCAGACTATTAAATACTTCATCCTGAGGTATCAAATTATTGCTTTGAATATCAGCCTCACCCTGCACCATTAACTTCAGCATAATCAAAGCTTCTCGTTGATGCTGAAACTGCTCGTAGTCCTGCACAACCGCTGTCGCACGACCATTTTGGGTTATCACCAGTGAACGAGGATTATCATTTATTTGCTTCAAAAGCCGACTGGCTTCGGATTTAAAATCACTTAAACTGAGTACAGTATCCATATTTACACCTAATTCGGTCTTAATTTAGATTAATTGTACTGTTATTACGAAAAAATTTAAACCACATGCTGGGGTTTAAATACTCTAATCTGGAAAGTTTTAACTCTGAGCCCAAACGCCCAAATTAATGACTCACTTCGGACGACTGCCCCGTTTTGATCATGCATGCTCTTAAGCATCAACATTATTACCAAGGGGCTAAATATGGAAACACGCAAAATAAAAATAACAGTTAATTTATTTATCAACAAAATGATTTACTTACCAAATCTAATAATTTTGGGCAATAAAACACTAGAAATAATATATCAACTTATTGATATTATTAGCACTCTCAATTAAATAAACAAAAGCAATATAAGTAAATGGGTTCAGACTCCTTTTCTGCTGGTTTTGCCTTTGACTTACTCCCCCTACACCTTGCCGAGCCATGTGACTTTGGTAGGGTAAATCAGGCAGGACGCCTGATTTAGGTTCGCGAGTGGGATTACAAAATACTTCCCTGTATTTTGCCCTGCGGGCCAGCCACAAAACGGCTGTTCAATTTTGCTCCAAGCAAAATTAGTGCGAGTCGAAACGGGCGCGTAGGCAAAGTTACATGGCTCGGGAACCCGCTAGGGCAAGGTGTTATGGGCGGCCTTTTTCTGGGTACTCTTTTGGGGCTGTTGCAAAAAGAGTACCTCGCCCGTGGGTGCGACAAATTTGACTGGATCAAATTTGCATGAGCGCAGCGAACCCGTAGGGTAAGGCGCAGGGATGCGCCGAATAATACCCACTACCACCAATATTTCAGATTACGAGGAGACTGATGGAGATTTCTCCCTTCGGTTCGAAATGACAAAATAGTTGAGCAATAAAAAAGCAGCCCAACAGCTGCTTTTTTAATCGAACCAAAAACTGTCCTGTTAGTTGTTTTGAATAACAATATTCGGGAACTTGGCAGAAAAGTCTTTTGCTTTCAATGAAAGCTTGGCTGCGGTACGACGTGCAATATCACGATAAATCTGGCTAGCCTGACTATCGGGATCCTGCGCCACACTTGGGTGACCGCCATCAGCGTTAACACGGATATCAATATCCAGCGGCAGAGCGCCGAGGAAATCAACATTATACTGGTCACACATTTTCTCACCGCCGCCCTGACCGAAGATATGCTCAGCGTTGCCACATTTCGAACAGATGTGAATACTCATGTTCTCAACGATACCGAGTACAGGCACTTCAACCTTCTCGAACATCTTCAGGCCTTTGCGAGCATCCAGTAGCGCGATGTCCTGTGGTGTAGTCACGATCACTGAACCACTCACGGGTACTTTTTGCGCCAGTGTTAGCTGTACATCACCAGTGCCTGGAGGCAGGTCGATAACCAGGTAATCAAGGTTCTTCCACTGGGTATCACGCAGTAACTGCTCCAGCGCCTGCGTTACCATGGGGCCACGCCAGATCATTGGGGTTTCTTCGTCGATCATGAAGCCAATTGACATGGCCTGAACACCGTGGCCACCCATGGGCTCCAGTGATTTACCATCGATGGACTCGGGTTTGCCTTCGATACCTAACATACGAGGAATACTGGGGCCGTAGATGTCCGCATCCAGAATACCCACTTTCGCGCCTTCAACCTGCAGCGCCAGTGCCAGATTCACGGCTGTAGTGGATTTACCTACACCACCTTTACCCGAAGCTACAGCAATAACATTTTTAATGCCTTCCAGTGGATTCATGCCACCCTGTACGGTATGGCTAACAATTTCTGAACGAACCTCAATTTCGGCAGATGAAACACCATCAACGGCTTCAATTTTACTCTTTAGCTCATTGGCCAGTTTTTCGACATAACCGAAAGCGGGAAAACCCAGTACCACTTGTACGCTAACCGCATCGCCTTCGATTTTGATGTCTTTAATCGCACCGGCTGTGACCAGATCTTTCTCAAGATAAGGGTCGATATATTGCTTAATTGCTGATTCAACTTGTTCTTGTGTCACACTCATCGTGTAATCTCCACAACATTAGATTCGCCGCCAAAAAAGGGGGCTGATTAAAAAGGATTGGCATTCTACACCAACGGGCGCGCATTTTAACCACACAATTGCATCATATATCGGGCATATATCAGGTTTTTGCGTGATCAAGAGGCTCATACATGCTAAGTTATGCGCCCCATTTAGTGTAGCAATCGAATACAGAGAGACGATGACAGACAAACGTAATATATTGGTCACCAGCGCCCTGCCTTATGCCAACGGCCCGATTCACCTGGGACATCTGGTGGAATACATCCAGACCGATATCTGGGCACGTTTTCAGCGTTTACGTGGAGAAACCTGCTATTACGTCTGCGCCGATGATGCCCACGGCACCCCCATTATGCTGCGTGCCCGTCAGGATGGTATCACCCCCGAAGAACTAATTGCTGCCACCCAGAAAGACCACGAAGCCGATTTTGCTGATTTTTTGATCGGTTTCGATAATTACTACACCACACATTCGGATGAAAACAGGGAAATTGCCAGCGGTATTTACCTGAAGCTACGCGACGATGGCCACATTCGCACCGAGACCATCAAACAGGCTTATGATCCAGAAGCAGAAATGTTTCTACCGGATCGTTTCATCAAAGGTATTTGCCCTAAATGTGATGCCGATGATCAATATGGTGATAACTGCGAAGCCTGTGGTGCGACTTATGCACCAACTGAATTAATAAACCCGGTGTCTGCGGTCACTGGTGTTACACCTGTCGAAAAAGATTCTGAGCAATACTTCTTCAAACTCAGCGATTTCTCTGACATGCTGAAAAAATGGATGTTTGAAGACGGCCATGTCCAGGCGGAAATTGCCAATAAACAATCAGAATGGCTCGAAGAAGGTTTACAGGACTGGGATATCTCTCGTAATGCACCCTACTGGGGCTTCGAAATTCCCGATGCACCGGGTAAATTCTTTTACGTCTGGATGGATGCGCCTATGGGTTATATCGCCAGCTTCAAAAACCTGTGCGACAAAAACGATATTTCTTTTGAAGCATACTGGGGCAAGGACAGCAAAAACGAGATCTACCATTTCATAGGTAAAGATATCGCCCGTTTCCATACCCTGTTCTGGCCCGCTGTATTGCACGGCAGTGGCTACCGCACACCCAGCGCTGTTTTCTGTCATGGCTTTTTGACCGTGAATGGTCAGAAAATGTCAAAGTCACGCGGCACGTTTATTAAAGCACGCACTTATCTCGATCATCTGAAACCTGAATATTTACGCTATTACTACGCAGCCAAATTATCCGACGGTGTTGATGATATCGATTTAAATCTGGAAGATTTCAGGCAACGGGTAAATTCTGACCTGGTCGGCAAGGTGGTCAACATAGCCAGCCGTTGCGCCGGTTTTATTAAAAAGAAATTTAATAGCCAGTTAGCCGCTGAATTACCCGAACCCAATTTATACAATGAAATGGTCGCTGCGGGTGAACACATCGCCGAATGTTTTGAGAAACGCGAATACAGCAAAGCCGTGCGTGAAATCATGGCACAAGCCGATAAAGCTAATGTCTACATCGACGATAAAAAACCCTGGGTACTGGCAAAAGAAGAGGGGCAGGAAGACAACGTGCAGAAAATCTGTACGCAAGGTTTAAATATGTTCCGTCTGTTGATGACTTATTTAAAACCGATTTTGCCAGAGACCGCTGAAAAGTCAGAGACTTTCCTGAACACCGAATTACTGTGGGGTAATATTAATCAACCCTTACTGAACCACAGCATTAACAAATTTAAACCGCTAATCACACGCATTGAAGAAGAACAGATCGAAGCCATGATTGAAGACTCAAAAGAAAACATGCAGGCTGCCGAAGTCATCACCGGTCCACTAGCTGATGACCCAATCTCAGATGAAATTCAGTTCGATGATTTTGCAAAAATCGATTTGCGTATCGCCAAAATCATTAAGGCAGAACACGTTAAAGGCGCTGATAAATTATTACAGCTAACACTGGATTTGGGCGGCCAAAGTAAAAACGTGTTTGCAGGTATCAAATCTGCTTACAAACCAGAAGATCTCGAAGGCAAGCTTACCGTCATGGTCGCCAACCTGGCACCCCGTAAAATGCGTTTTGGATTGTCAGAAGGCATGGTGCTGGCTGCAGGACCAGGTGGAAAAGATTTATTCATCCTAAACCCCGATGAGGGTGCTGAACCTGGCATGCGCGTTAAATAAAAGCCAATTCTAAATAAGACGCAATCGCAATAACCTATTGAATTATCAATAATTTTGCCCCTGAAAAACAGCTCGTCAGTAATCAGCAAGAAACTACCACACATCATAAATTAGCAATACTTCTTTAATAACTTGCCTATACTCTCTATCACATGGACGTATCATTCGCCTGTTGATGGCTTTTTATTAAACTGAAATGGTTTTTGCTAATAAAAAATGAAAGTACTAGTCCTAGAACACAGTCGGTTATTCCAGAAAATGCTCACTGAGCTATTGGAAGAATTAGACTGCAGCGTTGATTGTGTTTGTTCAGGCGCAGATGGTAAGGACGCACTTGAAAAACAGGACTATAACTTAATACTCGCAGGCCAGAGTATTTTTGATGACAGCGGAACTGAATTTGTCGAATGCTGCAAAAACAAGAAAAGCTCATGCTCAATTATCCTACTCACTTCTGAGCCCAATGAAACCCTGTTAAAAAATGCACGTAATGCAGGCATCACCGACATTTTCCCCAAAACTAATTTTACCTATTTACGTGAAAGTTTACGTTATTACATCGAAGGCCAAACAAATGTAGATGTTGAAGGTGGCCGTGTTGTTTATATTGAAGACAGCCCCTCCGTTGCTCATGTTGTAATTAACTTTCTGAAAAAAATCAATTTAGATGTAACACATTTCACTAATGCCGAAACAGCTCTGGAATCAATCATTAGTGAAGAATACGACCTGGTCATTACCGATGTCATGCTCGACGGCACCATGAGCGGTGTTTCACTGGTTAGAATGATACGCGCCCACGGTACACTTATTTCTGAAATTCCCATTCTTGCAATGACTGGTCATGATGATCCACAAAGAAGAATCGAGTTATATCATGCAGGCATCAACGACTACGTGACCAAGCCCCCTATTGAAGAGGAGCTGGCTTCACGTGTTTATAACCTGATTACCAATAAACGATTGCTCGATCGAGTTCGTCAACAACAACAATCACTCTATGACATGGCAATGAAGGATCAGCTCACTAGATGTCATAATCGACACAGTCTTGCTGAATATGCACCTAAATGTATCCAGGATGCCATCAAATATAAAGCGCCATTGTCTATGATGATTCTTGATCTGGACCATTTCAAGGAAATCAACGATCAATATGGCCATACAACTGGCGATGTAGTGTTGAGTAATATTGGTGAATTACTCATGGCAAGCTGCAAACAGGGGGACTTTGTGGCACGTATTGGTGGTGAAGAGTTTGCCATCATGCTACCGCATTATTCAGAAAAGGCAGCGATAGAAAAAGCTGAAGAAATTCGTGAGCTAATTGAACTGCGCAAACCCACAGGACTAAAGATTACTGTCAGTATTGGCGTTGCCACCCTGTCTGAAAAACACAATGAAGATTATGATGCCTTTTATAAGGATGCCGATCAGGCTGTCTATCTGTCAAAAGGAAAGGGAAGAAACTGCGTTACTTTTTACAATGACTCGGTCATTGAGAAAATAGCCGGCGATGTTATTTAATTCAATACCTGAGATGAACTCCTAGCCAAATTCAATCCACTACCACCCGGTTACGCCCCTGTTTCTTAGCTTTCAACAAGGCATCATCAGCTCTCATCAACAACTGCTCTGCAACCTCTCCGCTGTCACCTATGCTATTAGCTTTTGGAATAAAACTGGCCAGACCAATCGAAACAGTAACATTTAGTGGTGACTGCCCCTCAATTTCAATATTAGTCTCTGCCACCGCACAACGAACCCGCTCAGCAGTTTCAATCGCAATTAAACCAGTAACGCCCGGCAAAATGATAACAAACTCTTCGCCACCGTAACGAGCAACCACATCACCAGTACGAACCGCAGCCAGCATAACATCTGCAACCGCCTGCAATATTTGATCTCCCACATCATGGCCATAGTTGTCATTCACTTTCTTAAAATGATCAACATCAAGATACAGGCAACTCAATGGCCATACTTCACGCAAAGAACGGCTAATCTCGATATTCATCCATTTTTCCAGTTCACGACGATTGGCCAGCCCGGTCAAAGCATCAGTCAAACTCAGACGCCTCAAACGCTCATAGTTCAGGCAATTTTCAACACATATAGCTGTAATAATGGCCAGACGCTGCAAAAAATCGGTGGCAGCACCTGATTGGTAACGTGACAAATCCTGGCTAAATAGAGCCAGGCAACCAATCAGTTTATCCCGACGAATAAAGGGTAAAACGACAACACTGCCTTCTTCCTCTTCCACATCTTTAAACAACCATTGATGATCTTCAGCATCATAACGACTCAGAAAAGGTGAGTCTCCCATCGATTTTAAAAAATCAATTTCTATTAAATCATGGGTCAGCATTATGCCTGGCGGGCATTCTTCCCGGCCATTGATGGAACATAAGGCAGAAGATATTTCATTGTTAGTATCTAGCAAAACCAGGGTAACTGCGCCAAGATTTTGTGTTTCTTTAAAATCAGCCTGTAGATAGTCCGCTATTTCAGAAAAACCCTGCGCAGATAATAAAGAAAATTCAATCGCCTGAAAGCGATTATGGACTTGCTCATTATGCCTGGCCGCATCCAGATGTTTATCTATCTGCCGCTGCAATCGCACGACTTCTGAATTTAAATCAGGTGATTTATATACATCATTCATTGAATTAACATCCCTCTATTATTTTCAACATTACGTCTCTGACCTTGCTGAGTTCAGCACTTTAAAATTCAGTTGTGCAAATACTCACAATAATGGCCAAGTTTGCAGTATTCTCATTTTATATACCACCCCCTTCGTTATAGACTCTTAGCCTCAACTATTTGATACAATCTCGCGCATGACTGAATATGCACTCATATTACTTAGCACCATACTGATCAATAATTTTGTACTGGTGAAGTTTCTGGGACTGTGTCCATTTATGGGGGTTTCCCGCAAACTCGAAACCGCCATTGGCATGGCGTTGGCTACCACCTTTGTACTGACACTATCATCAGTCACTAGTTTTCTGGTCAACCAGTACATCCTGGCACCACTGGGCATTGAATTCATGCGCACTATTATGTTCATTCTGGTGATCGCCGTGGTCGTCCAGTTTACCGAAATGGTAGTACATAAAACCAGCCCTATGCTCTACAACGTACTGGGGATTTTCCTGCCATTAATCACCACCAACTGCGCAGTACTAGGCGTAGCATTGCTCAACGTGCAGGAACAACACAACTTTTTAGAATCATTATTTTATGGTTTCGGTGCAGCTGTTGGTTTCTCTTTAGTCTTAATTCTATTTGCCGCCATGCGTGAAAAAATAGCCGCTGCTGATGTACCTGAGATCTTTCAGGGCAGTGCCATCGCATTGATCACAGCGGGCATTATGTCACTGGCATTTATGGGCTTCGCCGGCCTCATTAAGGTCTAAATCAAATCATATGTTAACCGTTGTTGTCATTTTACTCGCCATTGTTGCTGCCATTTTTGGCATCATACTGGGGTATTCTGCAATACGTTTCAAGGTTGAAGGCAATCCTGTTGTTGATGAGATCGATTCATTGCTACCTCAAACCCAATGTGGCCAGTGTACATATCCCGGCTGTCGCCCTTATGCCGAAGCCATCGCCAATGGGGAAGCCGAAATAAACCAGTGCCCACCCGGTGGTGAAGCCACTATTGCAGCTCTTGCTGACTTACTCAATGTTGAAGTGATACCACTCAATGCAGAAAATGGTGAAGCTAAAGAAACCAAAACAATTGTCGTTATCGATGAGCAAACCTGCATTGGCTGCACTCTCTGTATTCAGGCCTGCCCAGTTGATGCAATCCTGGGTTCCGCCAAGCAAATGCACACCATCATCGCTTCAGAATGTACTGGCTGTAATTTATGCATCCCCCCTTGTCCGGTTGATTGCATTCACATCATTCCAGTTGAACAGAATTTAAATAACTGGAAACACCCAATACCCAATGGCGGTCATTCCGCACCTAAGGCTAGTTAGGCGCATCATGGAATCAACAAAACTTAAACATTTTCACGGCGGCCTGCATCTGGATTATCACAAGGATATATCCAACAAGAATTCAATTACAGCGTGCAAACCTCAAAGTCGTTACGTTATCCCAGTACAACAACACATTGGCGCTGCCGGTGAAGTTATCGTTGAAAAAGGCCAGCGTGTTCTAAAAGGCCAGATGCTGGCGACAACAAAAAAACTAATTAGCGCACCAGTGCATTCACCCGTCTCCGGTACTATTGTTGAGATTGGCAAACATGCCGTGCCTCATCATTCTGGTATGGAGGCAGATTGCATCATCATCGAAAATGATTTTCAGGATGAATGGATTGAAAGAAACCCCGTAGCTGAAAATTATCATCAAATGAATTCACACGAGCTACGAAACATAATTCGTAATGCTGGCATCGTTGGACTGGGTGGAGCCGTTTTCCCAACAGCCATTAAACAAACAGAAATCAATATCAATACCCTAATTTTAAATGGCGTTGAATGCGAACCTTATATCACCTGTGATGACAAGTTAATGCAGGAACGCGCTCGAGAAGTACTGGCGGGTGCAGATATTATTGGTCATATTATTAAAGCCAGAGAATGCATTATTGCCATTGAGGATAATAAACCTGAAGCCATTACGGCGATACAGTTAGCTATCGACGAAGACAGTACTGGTTTCTTCCGCATACAAATCGTACCCACGCTTTACCCCAGCGGCAGTGAAAAACAGCTAATAAAAATCATCACCGGTAAAGAAGTTCCCAGAAATGGATTACCCGCCGACATTGACGTGCTCTGCCAGAATGTCGGCACTGCTTATGCTATTTATCAGGCCGTATTTAAAGATGAGCCTTTGATTTCGCGTATTGTCACTTTCACTGGTAGTGGTATTCAGCATGCGCAAAATCTTGAAGTACCGATAGGCACCTACATTTCTGATTGCATTGAACAATGCGGCGGCTACAGCAAAGATGCCTACTGCCTGATTATGGGTGGCCCCATGATGGGCTATAGCATCAACACAGATCGCCTACCCATAGTCAAAGCCAGCAACTGTTTACTGGTAAGTAACAGCGAGGAGATTTTTCCTGCCAATACAGAAGCACACATGCCCTGTATTCGCTGCGCAAGATGCGTTGAGGTTTGCCCATCTAAATTATTACCACAACAACTTTACTGGTACGCTAGCGCCAGTAACTTTGAACGTGCAGCTGAATATCATCTATTTGATTGCATTGAATGTGGTTGTTGCTCCTATGTCTGTCCCAGCCAGATTCCCCTAGTGCAATATTATCGCAGTGCCAAATCTGAGATCTGGGCGCTAGAAGCAGATCGTAAGAAAGCCGATGCCGCCAGATTAAGACATGAAGCACGCGAACGCAGACTGCTTTTACAAAAACAGGAACGTGAGGAACGTCTACGCAAAAAACGTGAAGCACTGAATAAGAAAAAAGGCAAAATCGAAGAAAATGAAATGGATGCCAAAAAAGCAGCTATCACTGAAGCGCTGGCACGTGTTAAAAAGAAAAAAGAAACACAGAACATTAAACCAAAAAACACAGACAACCTGACTAGCGAACAGGAACGGCTGATCAAAGAAATCGACCAACGTCGCCAGACAATAAAGAAAATAACAGATGATTAGCGCAGGAACAAAACATGTTATTTAAAAAAGCCAGTGCGCCTTTTATGAATGCACAAGCCAGTGTACATTCGATCATGTACCAGGTGTTATACGCCTTGATCCCGGGGACGCTTGCCGCTATTTATTTCTTTGGCTGGGGCGTATTAATCCATCTAAGTATCGCTATCAGTGTTTGTCTACTTAGCGAAGCACTGTCACTCAAACTCAGAGCACGTCCGATAGCAGCTTCACTCAAAGATGGCAGCGCTCTTATCACCGCCTGTCTGTTAGCTTTAGCCTTACCACCACTAGCACCCTGGTGGTTAACTGTCATCGCCTCAATTTTTGCCATCGTAATAGCCAAACAGCTTTATGGTGGACTGGGCTTTAATATATTCAACCCTGCCATGGTTGGTTATATCGTAGTGATGATTTCATTTCCGAGAGAAATGACTTTCTGGACAGCGCCACTCGGTGTAGTTGATAACTGGCTCAGTTTCGGCGACACATTGAGTATTATTTTTAATGGTTCACTATCTGGACAGTCATCGGTCGACAGCGTCACCATGGCCACACCCATGGATACATTAAAAACCCAGATAGGTCTTGAGTATGACATTGAAAGCACACGCAACCATGAAGTTTATGGTGCACTATTTAGCGACATCAGCGGCACCGGCTGGCAGTGGATTAATATCTTATTCCTGCTCAGCGGTATCTGGATGATCAAACAGAAAGTTATCGACTGGCGTATTCCAGTTTCTTTTTTACTCAGCCTGTTACTCATCTCCAATTTTTTTGCGGTTAGCGATTATGCCAGCTATCCCTCTTCTTTATTCCATCTATTCAGTGGCGGCACCATGTTGTGCGCCTTCTTCATCGCCACCGATCCTGTTTCAGCCTGTACCACACCCAAAGGTCGATGGATTTACGGTGCAGGCATAGGTGCTCTGGCTTATACCATTAGAACCTGGGGCGGATATCCAGATGGCATTGCCTTCGCAGTCGTATTGATGAACATGGCCGTACCTTTACTCGATTATTACACACAACCAAAAACTTACGGCAAAACAGAAATCGAATAATGAACATTCATAAACAAGTTGCCACCACCGCTTTTTTACTGATGCTATTCGCTACCATCGGCGCAGCACTGGTTGGCTTTATTTATGACAATACTTACGACACCATTAAATACAATGAGCAACAGGCTTTACTCAAGCAGCTCAACAATATTATACCTGCATCACATTACGACAATGAATTACTAACCGACACAATAGTATTGGCCGCAGAACATAGACTGGGCACGACAACTAACTCCATCGCTTACCGCGCACGAAAGCAAGGTAAAAATGTTGCCGTAGTATTTTCGGCTATTGCACCTAATGGCTACAACGGCTCCATTCATCTACTCATTGGCATTTATGAAAATGGAAAATTAGCTGGAGTACGTGTCGTTAAGCACAAAGAAACCCCTGGCCTTGGTGATGCTATCGAGGCCAAACGTTCCGACTGGATTTTAGACTTCAACGGAAAATCACTAACACAACCCAGCAACAAACAATGGAAAGTTAAACGAGATGGCGGTGAATTTGATCAATTTACTGGCGCTACAATAACACCACGTGCTGTAGTGAAAGCTGTACATTCTGCTTTGTTATACTTCGATCTTAATAAAGATATTTTATTTAAAATAAACTCCAGCAATAAACCATCAGAATCTAAACCTGATGAAACAGAGCCTTAATTACGATGACTCCCGAACAACAAATAATTGTTAAAAATGGTCTGTGGACAAACAATGTTGCACTGGTACAACTACTGGGTCTTTGTCCACTGCTGGCGGTGACTTCAACTTTTATTAACGGCCTGGGTTTAGGCATTGCTACCTTAATCACACTGGTGCTTTCTAATACCTTTGTTTCTATGATTCGTCATTGGACCCGTCCCGAAGTGCGCATCCCTATCTTCGTACTTATCATTGCCTCCATCGTTACCGCTATAGAACTAGCGATGAACGCATGGTTTTACGAACTCTTTTTGGTGCTAGGTATTTTTATCCCTCTGATTGTCACCAATTGTTCTATTCTTGCACGCGCCGAAGCTTATGCCACAAGGAACAACGTACTCGATTCCGCACTTGATGGTTTCATGATGGGCATGGGATTTATTTTTGTTCTTATTACATTGGGTGGACTTCGTGAGATTCTTGGCCAGGGCACACTATTTGCGAATGCCGACCTGATGTTTGGCCCTGTTGCTGAAGGCATCGAACTCTCACTCAGCGATGACTACCCGGGCTTCCTGCTTGCTATTCTACCGCCGGGTGCATTTATAGGTTTAGGACTTTTAATCGCAATCAAGAACGCCATTGATCGTCGTCAAAGCAAACAGGCAATAATAGTCAGTACACCTGTTAATACGACTCAAAGTCCTGCACAATAAAAATACAAATGAACGCGCAGAAACGTTTTGATATTTTTACTCGCCTCAGAGATAACAACCCCAACCCAACCACCGAGTTAAACTATTCCAGCCCTTTTGAATTACTAATCGCTGTCATTCTTTCGGCACAGGCAACCGATGTTAGCGTCAATAAAGCCACTGACAAACTGTACCCCATCGCCAATACACCCAAAACCATTTACAAGCTTGGCGAAAAAGGGCTGAAACAATACATTCGCACCATTGGCCTGTTTAATACTAAAGCTAGAAATATTATTAAAACCTGTAAGATCCTGATTGATAAGTACAACAGTGAGGTACCACAGGAACAGGCTCAACTCGAAGCCCTGCCCGGTGTTGGTCGAAAAACCGCCAACGTAGTGCGCAACACAGCTTTTGGTCATCCAACTATCGCCGTCGACACCCACATATTCCGCGTATCCAATCGCACTAAAATTGCCCCCGGAAAGAATGTACTCGAAGTTGAAAAAAAATTAATTAAATTTGTACCCAAAGAATTTATGCAAGATGCCCACCATTGGCTTATTCTACTGGGACGCTATACCTGCATTGCACGTAAACCTCGTTGTGGCTCCTGTGTAATCGAAGACCTCTGTGAATTTAAGGAAAAAACTGAATAATGTTTAACCAGAACCGCGAACAAATGCGCAAAGTTTTTTTTGATTGCTGGAAAGCACACCAGGAAAAAGCTCCACTGGATGCAATGCAAAAAATTATCGCACACATTATTGAGTTGCACCCTGAATATCATGGCTTATTTGAAAACGAATTTGCCCTGGAAAAAGACTACACACCTGAGCATGGCGAAACCAACCCCTTCCTGCACATGAGCATGCACATTGCCCTGCATGAACAGATCAGTACGGACCGTCCTTCAGGAATAAAAGCAGTATATCAGTCTATTATAATGAAACAGGGCTCAGCGCATGAAGCAGAACATGCCATGATGGAATGCCTGGGGGAAGCTTTATGGTTAGCGCAGAGAAATAATACAATGCCGGATGAAGTAGCTTATTTTGAGTGTTTGAAAAAATTAGCCTAATCCACTAATACTCTAACTCTATAATCAGTAGATGAAACATAAAAAAGGGGCTGAATCAAATTCAGCCCCTTTATATATTAATTTTAAAAATCTATTTATTACAGGCGCCAGTATACTGACCACTAAGTTTTGAGGTCATCTTCATGCCATTCATTAATATTTTAATATCACCTTTGGCCGAAGTGTTACTGTATGAGATTTTCCCATCAGATATGACTTTACCATCTTCACCATTACATTCCATTTTCCATTCTACTTTATTATCCTTAATTTCATTTTCTAAAATCTTACAATCCCCATCCTTATCTGGCTGTTCTGGTATTAAATCTTCTTTAGTAAGACATTCACTATAAGTAATCGCAGGCATCGCAAAGGGCATACCAGGAACTTCCATTGTTGTTGTCCATTTCCACATCCCAAGCTTTGCCTTAATCTCAGCAGCTCGTGCCGGAGAAACCATAATCAAAACAAAAAAAGCAATTAAAGAAAGGCACTGTATTTGTTTATTCATAATATTATTCCTTTATAGAGTCAGAATCATCATAATCCGATTCCAATCTAAACTGTCCCATTAAGTTAGTCAATTCATTAGTTCGCCTTTCAAGGGTAAGACTGGCTTCCCTCATTTTATTAACCAGACTTGCATTTTGTTGCACTGTTGAATCCAGGTTCAACATAATATTATTTACCCCATTAATTTCATCAGACTGATTGGCACTCGTTTCAGCTATAGAATTTAACATATCAGCAACACTTCTTGCCTTGCCAGAAATATCAGCCAAAATCTCACCCGATTGATCGACTGATGCGCTACCTGTTTTTGCACTCTCTACATTTTCCATAATCAAGCTGGAAATTTCTTTTGCTGCCTCAGCCGAACGTTGAGCCAAATTACGCACCTCCTGCGCCACTACGGCAAATCCAGCACCACTGTCACCAGCCCTTGCCGCCTCAACAGCAGCATTCAGTGCCAGCAAATTGGTTTGAAAAGCAATGCTATCAATAGTTGAAACAATGTGTTTCATCTTACTACTGCTGTCATTAATATTTGTCACCGCACCAATGGTTTCAACAATAGCCAGGGCGCCATTGCCTGCTGCCTCAGTAGTCTCACCAGCCAGCTCATTAGCTTTACCAGCACTTTCAGCATTATGGTGAACAGCTGAAATAAGTTTATCCATAGCCGCAGATGCCGACTCCATATCCAATTTCTGCTCTTCAGTACGTGTAGATAATTGTCGATTCTCATCAGCAATATGGCTGGTCATATCTCGAATAACATCAATATCATCTCGCGCCGTCTTCACCAAATCATATATCTGCTCCGCGAATTTATTGAATGAAAATGCCAATTTTGAAACTTCATCATTACCCTTTACTTCCAGTCGTCTGGTGAGATCACCCTCACCTTCAGCAATTTCTGTTAACACCCTGGACACCGATTGCAGAGGACGCAACGCCCCACTAACATAACGGAAAAAAATGATACACGCTAAAAAAGCACCGACTATGATAAGAATATATGTGGTACGTTCAAGATTCCTTTCACCATAATAACTTTCAGTTCGATCAGTCAGTGAAACCAGTGTCGCCAGAATTTCACCATCAACATTTGTTATAGTTTGAGAAACCGCACTATAGGCAGAATCACCCAGTTCAAGCATTTGCAGCCCACTTTTACCTGGCCAGACATCTCCTTTTTCTATTAGTGCAGACAAATCTCTACTTGTTGTTTGATCAAGATCCCCATCGATATTATAGATAAACTGTTCTGAACCATCATTTTGTTTCATATCCTCGAGCGCAGGCATAATTTTATTCATATAGATGCCTACACTTTGCATCTTGCCGCGCGTATAGATAGGGAATGCAACAATAGTAACCAGCTCACCATCATCATCACGCTCAACACCCGAGACAACTTTTCCTGATTCAATCACCTTCGTTATAGATTTTTTCTTTGTCAAACCATCGTAGGCAACTGGTTCAGAGTAATAGACACTTCCTTTCGTATCTGCCAACTGTACGCGTGACAATATATCCGCCGTACTTAAAAGCTGGTGAATAGTGCCCATATTCTCATCAATTACTTCCATATCACGATTCTCAATACCATTGAGAATATCCTGGTCTCGTAATACAGATCGTATATTGGTACTCAATTGATCTACCTGACTGCTGGCAACCTTTTTCCACAGCACTGTTTTTCCAGCAATAGCCTCATCAACAAAACGCGCCTGCGTACTGGCATTAATAAAATGAAAAGCCATGTACAAGGCAGTCACCACCATCAGCGATGTGATGACAGAAGCAAGAATAATTCTTGCTGAAAGGCTTACACTATAATTCATTATTAACTGGGCAACCTGCTTTACACAAGGCTGGCAACCCGCCCCTGAAATAACAAATTTTTTGAACGTCCTTATTCACAGCTAATAAAAGCCACATCTTCATCAAATAGTTTTTTGCTGCTTCGGCATCCACTATTGTTGCACCTTTAATTGACTCTGCTGAACGCTTCTCAGCTTTAAGCTTATATTCATACTTGGCTACGGCAGAACTCAATGGTTGCAGACAAAAAGCTAATTTCAATAAAACCGCTAGAAATCTCTTTATTGGCATACCACTCCCCCTAAATTATGAACAAAAAAAATTGACTACCTGGAAACCCACCAGCCATTCCATGGTAATCAATAATTTACAAAGATGTCATATCCACAATTTGCGTAATTTTAATACGTACTCTAGTTATAGCTCCGAATATGGCAATCGTAAAGCTTAATCAACAATAAAGATAATAATAGAATATATTTATAACACACCTCCATATATAGAATATATTTATAATATAACTCCAAATAATATGACAAATATCAATTGCTTATAAAAAAATATTTAAACCATAATCGAGCTTATGGACAGCCAAAAACAGCAACCAGTTTATAAATTCTGCGCAAATATCCAGGCAACGCCAACACCCACCAGATAATAACCTTTCTCTTCGACCAGGGGACTATCGTCAAAGACTGCACCATTCAAATTCTGGTAACGTAATAAGGTCCACCAGATCCAGTTACCTTCACGCCAGCTGGCTCGCACTTTTGCAAATGAACCACCATATCCTTTATCTGAAGCATATGCAGATCGCGTAGCTGTTGAAAACAAAGGGTCAACATCATAATAATAAGCATGATAATCACGAGTCGCGTATTTAAGCCCCAGTGTAAATTTCATTGCCAGCCCTGATTTATGCATCCTACGTTTTTCTATACTAAAACGTGGCTCAATCATCCAGCCTTCATTGCTGCTGTGTTTAAGATCAGAAGCAACTGCTGCTCTAATCGGCAATTCAAAACGCACATCCAGCTTATCCCTTTTAAGATCACCTAATAAAAACTCTATCGACGGACCGACCTGCAATACAGAATCAAGGTTGGGCATACCTGTACGCGCACCGCTATCTCCACTATTAACATGGATACCAAAATCCGCGCTTACGTCCAGCACCACATCATCTGACTTAAAAAGAAAACCTCGAATACCTCGATCAATTTCTAATAACTCAGACACCAGGGTAAAATAAGGAACAGGCAGAACATAATTTTTATTGTCCGCTGAGCCTGGGTACAAATTGAGATTGAATACTGCTATACCTGCACCCAATTGCCACTCCGTATCTTTTGAAATTGAACAGGGAGAATACAAAATACACAGTAAAAGAAAAATATTTATAAATATTTTCAACATAGATACTCTATTAACTTTAGCTACGCCTTACCGTACCACCACATGCCGACGATAAGCCACCACCATCATTAACAACGTACAGGCTAATGCAATAACTGCGGGAAATAATACCGTTGTAAATGAGTAATTTTCTAATGCAATAATCACCAGTATATTACGCACCATAAAAAGTCCAAAAAACAAAAGAGACTCTGAATATGGATCAATATACGATTTTCTGAGTGTTGGTCCAAAGCCAAGAACATCAACAGTCGTTAGAATAATAACCGCCCATAATGGGTTGGAAGTGAAATACCATAATGGCAAAGAAGACATTGCCAATATAAAAAATATCCAGTCCATTTTTGTAATTGTACTATCTGACCTTTTTATATATGCCAATACAGCGACAAAAATAGTCACAAGCCCTGAAACACCAATTGGCCATGCACCTACGCCACCGCTATCCTTAATCTGGGCAAGAAATACAACAAACGTCGTTGAGCCCCAAATAACCCATGAAAAGACATGCGGCTTTGTCTCACCTAAAATGATGGATCGAATATAGGGAAAAAATGCGACCAGGGTCAGCACAATCGCAACAGAGCTAACCATTTCCTTGTACATTATTTTACTTCCCTAATTTCATTTTTCTGGATTATCAGACAATAATCGTAATCGCTCTATAGTCTCATCTGTAGCACCGGGGCCAGGTATCAGGGTTAAATCACGTGGCTTAATTTCTCTGCCATCTTTTGAAAGTACAGCTACATCCATAATTTCTTCACCCGTGGTTCGTTCAATAAACTTTATTGGGGCACCTTCAGTATTCTGTAACCAACGGTCACCCCACTGATTTAATGCAATCAAGATAGTATGCAGGTCTCGCCCCATAGGTGTGAGCCTGTATTCGTGTCTTTTGGCTCCCTCTTTAATCGGTGTGCGTTCAAGAATACCTTTTTCACAAAGTTTATTAAGCCGGGTTGTAAGGATATTGCGGGCAATACCTAAATGTTTCTGAAAATCCTCAAACCGGCGGCTACCAAAGAAGGCTTCTCGCAAAATCAGGATTGTCCAGCCTTCCCCAATTAACTCCAACGCCATCGCTACCGAGCAATTTATTGAATTTTGATTATTTCGTGTCATGGTAAAACTATAAATTTAATAGTTGCATAATGCAACTAATTATGGTTTAGTGGCAATTTGCAACTGTTATCATTACCCAGGTTAACAAGGAAGCCATGAATATACAGCAAAACACCAGACAAACTTCAGTGACGGATAAAACTGTAATAGATCATCAAAGTGCTAAAAAGACACGACCTGATCCAATAGTATTAAAACTAATCCGTCTCGCTTTCCAGGTCGGGGGTCGCCTGGCTCCACCTCTTGCTGGCCGTATCGCCTACAAACTCTGGCTGACGCCAACACGCCACATTACACCTGAATCTGAAAAAAAGGCGCTGGAAACAGCTGAAATCAAATATATTCAGATCAACGATAATAATATAGCCACCTTTAGCTGGGGACAGTCAGGTCCCATCGTGTTGCTGGTACATGGTTGGAGTGGACGAGGCACCCAGTTGGGCTCATTTGTACAACCGTTATTAGATGCTGGTTATCGAGTAATAAGTTTTGATGCACCAGCACACGGTAAAAGCTCAGGCAAACAAACTAATCTTTATCAGGTAGCTGACACCCTTGTTGCACTGCAGGAACACTTCGGTGAATTTGACTCAATCATCAGTCATTCATTTGGTGGACCATGCGTTATCACCGCGATACAAAGAGGCCTGAAGATAAATCGAATAGTAAGTATTTCACCACCGGCAAATACGCTAGGACTTGTAGAAAAATTCATCCATATTTTACGTATACCTGCGAAAGCAGGAACACATATGACTCAACGCTTTGAAAACAAATTTGGAAAGAATATTTGGCATGAAGTTTCGATGGTTAACACCGTAAGACAACTGCAAGTCCCAGGCTTGTTAATCCACGACAGCCATGATCTGGACATACCGTGGAATGAAGGTCATGCAATTGCCCAGGCGTGGAAAAATTCACAGTTTATAAAAACATCCGGTCTCGGGCATCGACGAATTTTACGAGACGCAGAGGTGATTAAATCAGCGGTCAATTTCATTAATAATAAAAATAGTAAATAACATTAAGCCACGATTTTTTATTAGCTATTTCTCACATATAAATATATCAAAAAAGCATGATAGTTAAGTTCAGAACATAAAACTTATATAAGCTACAGGAAATTACCATATCCAAACTTAAAGCATATTTTGTTTGGGAAATTAGCACGCGCGAGCCTTAATAGATCGATCTACTACTCTTACTCGAACTCACTATTGTTGCGCTGACTTTCATCAATAAAAAAACCAAGCGATCAACAGCAGATAATGCCCCAATATATTTTTATATATTTAACGATTTCAAGCAGCCATAAGGATTGGGGTTATTACTACATAACTCAATTTTTTCATAATAAGATCGTAAACAAAAACAAACCACTTACATCTTCATGCTAATTGCCTTATTTATGCGCAACATACTCCTTGTACAGGATGAAAAACGTACCACTGCTGAAAAACAGCTCCAGGAAAATAATGAACAGATTAAGATCCTGAATAATAAGCTAGAACTACTGTCCAGAACAGATAGTCTGACTGGCTTATACAACAGAAGATACTTTGATGAAATGATTCATCAGGAATGGAACCGAGGCTTACGATCTCAACAACCACTTTCGTGTATTTTGTTTGATATAGATTACTTTAAGGATTACAACGATTGTTATGGGCATCAGGCAGGCGATAAATGTCTTATTGATATATCTCTTGTAATGAAAGACACCTTCAAACGTGCTGGAGACGTCGTTGGCCGATACGGCGGCGAAGAATTTATTGTCATAATGCCAAACACCAACCTGGAAGAGGCAAAGACCGCATTGCGAAATTATCAAAAAGAGCTAGCCAGGCTCAGGATCCCACACAAAGAATCTTCTGCTAATTGCTATGTAACTATGAGCGAAGGTTTTATTACTACTGTTCCATCAAAAGACGAAACTATTGAAGACATTATTAGAAAAGCAGATAAGGCTTTATACCAGGCAAAAGCTAATGGTAGAAACCAGTGGGTAGAATATCAGTAAACTTATAGAACATATGTGACAAATTGAAACGATTGAATAACATCAGGTAATGTTTAGTGTTAGATTAACTCTTCTCAAATAACTCTAGCGTTAAGAAGTTGATATAGGAAAATATGTTTATACCAGATCAAAACTAATTGCTACCATTTAAAAAAATATTTAATTAGAAGACTACGCTCAAGTTATTATAGTTCGACTAATTACAGACCAACTAATTGTATCTAACAATAACCAACACGCAGAATTACCAACACTCTCTTAAATAGGCGTTTTATACAAAACCAGTTTAGATTTAACAGGTTTTTCATTATAACTTTCTTTTGTCACATACCAGGCATAGCCATCTTTTACATAAAAAATAGATTGCCAATAATTTTTAATAATCGCATCACCAAATACAACTTTAGCGTACAGGTTTCGAGTATCCAAACCAATTAGCTGTTTGCCATTCATTATAAACAGTTGATTTTTATCCCATAGAATTTTATTACCACCAACAAGCATACCATTTGAACTCATGGGGACATGCTTCCACTGCTTGCTTGAAATATTAAATACAGACAGGCCATCATCGTTTCTTCCATGACTAACCCATACCTGATCGTCGCTTACAGCCAGGTGTGAACAGTTGATTTCTGCATTCAAACCCATCTCTTTTCGCGTAAATCTTGCGAAAGTTTTATATTTTTTATTATAACGAGAGACGCAAGCCTCGCTTAATCGACGACTCGTATCATCTTTTTTAAATTTAGAATGATGGCTATACCAGATATCATCTCCATTAGCAGATAATATATATGCTCTTTCATTATTCTTCTTTCTGGTCTTCTTTTTACTACCAGTCTTGTCTTTGTCTTCATCCGTGTTTTTTTCTTTATTTAACAAAGCCTCCTTATAACTGGTTTTTTTATGATTGTTTTTTTCATTAATATAGCCAAGTCCTTTTTCGCCATCAAGAAACCACAACTCCTCACCTATAGCTTGAAAAGAAGATGGTTGCGCATCAAGCCTTAGGTGAAGCTTACTAGTTCTCTTATCCAGCAAAAATAAACCACCTTTTATCTTATTTTTTATATATTTTGATGCTTTTAAAAAAACCGCTTTTTCTGACACAGAAATTCCTGTGAACTTGTAAGCCAGTTCATCATTTAAATCAAACTCACCCCAGGCTTCCTTTTCCGTATCAAAATGTAATAATTTTTTTTCTACGCCAATCCACACCGAATCTTGTCCATAGCCCATGATAGTTGGATTATCATATTCGGTCTTTAGCATGTATTTTGTCATACCATTTAAATTCATCTTTTTAAAGGCAACAGTACTTCCTGAAACCATCGTCCTGGGTATTTTAAACTCTAACTCTTCGTTTTCTACCGCAACACCCGAATAAGCAGTCTGGTTTATATAGAGCGTATATTCTTTACCATGACAAAAAATATTCGCTTCATTCGCATCAGACGAGAGCAACTTAACTCCTTCCGGGCTTTGCTCGCCTACTGATAAAAAATGCTGTTTACCATTAATTTCAATCATTGCGCGATCTTTAAACAATGCTTTTACTGAAAAAGTAATTTTAGCCTGCCGCGCAGCCAGGCTTTGCGCAGAATAGATAAACAGGAGTATAAAAAGAAAAACAATGGATTTTTTAAAATTCATGGCAATAAAGATAGCTCATAGTCATAACAATTAAAAATAAGGGATATTTTCTTCACCACCCCGACTCAATATATACTTAAACAGGTGATTAATTAAACTGTTATATGAAACCAGTTATACAATATTAAGCAACTCGAAAAGAGGGTCAAAGCATAGCTTAACGCCGATGATATTTGCCACGCTCTAAATACAAACTGTGTTACACCCAGGGCATGGATAAGTCTTAGCACAAGAAAACTAATTGCCAACCCTTGAACAAGCGTCTGGCTGGTATTTTGTGCAGCCAATACATAAAGAATAAGCGCGAATGGTATTAAATGCTCAAGCGCATTGGAGTGAGCCACAATAGCATTACGTAATTTTTTACTATCACCAAAACCATGGGCGATTCGTTCTTTGTATCTAAGACGTGAAACATTGAGAGCCAGGATAACGATTAACAAACAACCAGAACCAACGAATAGATTGAAGTTTTCCATAATTAGTTTCCTGTTTTTTAGTTTGTCATCTTGAACGCATGCGAAAGATCTTTGATTTTTTCTTTCATCTTTAATAATCCGATATTTCAGTGCTGGCGTGTTTACTGAACTGTCGTGCCAACCATAATTTTTTATTGATCGCTTGCTGGCGCACGTTACCTTTTTGTGCCGAGACAAATATACAATCTTCATTGCGCATTATTTCTTATTAGCAAACGATGATGTAACAGCTATTAATAGACACTAAATTATCACAGATTAAAGGGGCGGTGACATCTGATAATACCTCTGTCCCTTTTATTCATATTAATACAACCTATCGTGCATAAGAGGCTCGGTCCATGTCAACCACTTCAACCGTTATCACCGAAACAGGAAGATCCAGCGCTTTTACTCCTGCCAGAATAACCTGGCTCATTCGATTTCGGTTATCATCATCGCGCCCCGAACAAATTCTTGCCTGTATATGAATATAAGGATCAGTGCCATCAGCATAAGTATGCACACCAAACGCATATGCTCGGGTTTTGATTTGACTTAACTTATACAATCCACTGTCGACAACAGCATCACGTGCAGTTTTTAAGACCGTAGGGATATCAACACCTTTCATCGCCTGTTCCGGATACTCAATTATGATATGTGGCATTGTCTACCTCCTCAATTAGTGATTCATTTAGGATATTCGTACAAACAAGTTATACCATAAAATCAATGATTTCAATGCAATACCTGGAACACTATAATAAAAAAAGGATGTTCACAATAGCACTGACCTAGAATTAATAGCGGTTGAATTATTAACATCCCTGAATGAGCAATTACAGATGATATGAAAAGAGAAATGCTTTTTTGATCTGGTTTTTTAGAGGCAAGTTATACAGAGTGATTAAAAACGTTTTATTTATACAAAACATGCGTACGATCTTAATTAACTTATTATATTATTTTTGTTCAATATATTTACCTAGATAAAAAAATAATATGAAGGAGCCCCAGAACATACATGCACCAAGAATAGTAAGAGCATTACCAATACTACGCTCCTGCACATTATCTGCCAGATATGAAACTGCAAAACTACTTACAAACACAATAAATGCAATTATTTGGCTTGTATTATCCCATTTTAAATCAACACCACAGAAAGGGCATGAAAGATTAACTTTCGCTAATTTATACCATTCGTGCTCACTATCCGAATTGATCATATCCATATGATCAAGTATCATTTCGCATTTAGGGCATTTTTTATTTCTAAAAGGCATTTATCTTTTTTAATTTATATGGGCTTAAAAGTGGTCTATCACCTTTTATTCCTTGAGTGATGTAATGGACGCCTCCCATTTTTATTCGGTATCTATGTACCATACGTATTGTACAAACAAACGTAACAAACAGGAGGCGTCCAAATGCAGTCTATCAAATTCATTGGTGTCGATTTAGCCAAAAGTGTTTTTCAATTAGCGCTGGCCGATGCACAACATCATGTTGTCCAGTCAAAACGCTTAACTCGTAGCCAGTTTAAAACTTTTTTTGTGAACCATCCACCCGTGCAGATTATCATGGAAACCTGCGGTACGGCACACTACTGGGCGAGGACATTCATCACCCTGGGGCACCAGATCACCTTGTTGCCAGCGCAATACGTCAAACCCTATGTCAGACGTAATAAAACAGACCGTAATGATGCCATGGCCCTTGTCGAAGCGATTCGCAACCATGAGATCCATAGCGTCCCGGTTAAAACCGAGCACCAACAAGCTTTGCAGGGGCTGCATCGTTTACGTGCCCAGTATATGCGTACCCGTAATGCCCGCATCAACACCTTGCGCGGACTACTTCGTGAGTTTGGCATACTGGTGCCGATGGGGCCACGTGCGGCGATTAAAAGTGCGGTAGAGACACTCGATCAAATCCCCTCATCATTAAGGCCTGCCGTCTGTGCCGTCATTGAAGAAATACAGCGTTTGCAGGCACAGATGAAAGCCATTGAGAACCAGCTAAAACAAGAAGTAAAAACGGATGACGTGCTACAAAGATTCATGCACATATCAGGCATTGGCCTGCTCACCGCCACCGCGACACGCGCAGCAGTACAAACCCCAGACCAGTTTAAAAATGGGCGGCAGTTTGGTGCCTGGCTGGGATTAACCCCAAGAGAATACAGCTCAGGTAATCAACGCTATTTAGGGCGTATCAGTAAACGGGGTGATAAATACCTACGAACACTGTTTGTGCATGGCGCACGCTCAGTCATGGTGAGAATAAAAATACAGCAAAGTAATAACAAGCCATTAACCCGACTTCAGCAATGGGCGTATCAGCTAGAACAACGCGTGGGACACAACAAAGCCACCGTTGCACTGGCTAACAAAATGGCAAGAATATTATGGGCAACGTGGATGCATCAACGCGAGTTCGATGGTGACTACGCCAGGTAATAATTTAAAACGAGAAACAAAACTAGTTCAATGGTTGCGCAGTGAAGAGAAACACATGACACAACAGGTAAGACCACTACGGTACAAGGCCGATAACAAATCTGGCTATCATAAAGTCATTTGAGCGAATGGCCCACCGTGGGCGTATTTTCATGTTGGCCCGGTCTCAATAA
>Ga0224511_10000123_pt1 | contig 27002 bp, 26 predicted proteins | sample SF_May12_sed_USG_2_FD_169988 | JGI IMG/M metagenome (GOLD analysis project Ga0224511, IMG submission 169988) | Sediment microbial communities from San Francisco Bay, California, United States - SF_May12_sed_USGS_8_1 | ecosystem: Environmental > Aquatic > Marine > Sediment | place: USA...
AGGACCGGAGTGGACGTACCTCTGGTGTTCCGGTTGTCACGCCAGTGGCATCGCCGGGTAGCTATGTACGGACGGGATAACCGCTGAAAGCATCTAAGCGGGAAGCCCACCTCAAGATTAGATCTCCCTGGAGCTTCGAGCTCCCTAAAGGTCCGTCGAAGACTACGACGTTGATAGGCTGGGTGTGGAAGTGCAGTAATGCATGAAGCTAACCAGTACTAATTAACCGTGAGGCTTGACCATATAACACCCAAACAGTTTTCAATGTGGTGTTTGTTGGTTGGACATGTGACACATATCAAATGCCTTCATCAATTCCCGATTCAGAGATTGGAGTTTGACTCCGGTTTCTAACCAGTTTGCCTGGTGGCAATAGCGAGTGGGAACCACCCGATCCCTTCCCGAACTCGGAAGTGAAACTGCTCAGCGCCGATGATAGTGTGGGGTCTCCCCATGTGAAAGTAGGACACTGCCAGGCTTTAATTCAGAAACCCCGTAACTGTTTGGTTGCGGGGTTTCTTTTTGGTCGATGCCAAGCGTGGGGCAGTGTCCTGCTTATTATTGAAAATAGGCTGCCTCGCAGAATCCCTGCGGGATTCATTGCAAGTACCTCACCCATCTTCGATGGGTCGAGGCAACTGCCAGGCTTTAATTTAAAAGCCCGCTCTAATTTAGAGCGGGCTTTTTCTTTTTGTGGCAGCTAAATTTCCTCAGGCCGGTGATGCATGTTGATACGATTCTCCAGATTGGTCATTTCCGACTGACTGAGAATTTCGTAAGTGGATAACAGGATCACCATTTTCCCATTGGTATCGGCAATGCCGTCGATGATTGTCTGACTATCCTTGTTGCCGAGATAGGGTACAGGCTTGATTTGGCCTGCATCGACATCCAGAACATCGGACACAGCATCCACCACGATGCCGTACATGCTTTGTTTGTTGTTTTGCACAAAACGCAAAATAATGGTGACGGTACTGTGGCCGTATTCCGCCTCCTCCAGGTCGAGCCTCATGCGCAAATCAACAATGGGTACAACAGAGCCGCGGACTGTCGTGACGCCCGGAACATAGGCCGGCGTGCGCGGTAACGCATTCACTCCCTCCCAGGCTTTAACCTCCAGGACATCGGTAATCCGCACGCCATAGGTCTCTGTCGCGAGACGAAACGTAAGATATTGGTTCTGTAACTGAAATTGAGAAGAATGCATGGATCTCCCGCCTTTTATCCACATAAAAAATGCAATAAGAACTAGAATAAATCTAAATTAGAACTTGTCAAGAAATAGCTAAATCATGGGCAACTTAAGACCAATCAGGCTTTAGAGAATAATTTTGTCGACCGCGATCTGTGCCAACTTGTTGTAGCGCGCTCTTAACTCCAGAACATTTCCAATTTTCAGTACGCTATAAATTATTGCCAACACCGTTTATCCTCTAGCCTGCCCAAAAAAACAAAATAACAGGAATCTGATATCACTCCATGTTAATGAACTTTTCCGCCATTATTGCCGGGTTCTTTTTGCTTGTGTGGGCAGCCGATCGCTTTGTCATCGGCTCTGCGGCGATCGCCCGCAACCTGGGAGTGTCGCCAATTATTATCGGATTGACTATCGTTGGCTTGGGCACTTCAGCACCCGAGATGTTTGTGTCAGCCATCGCTGCCTGGGATGGCGCCCCGGGGATGGGTATCGGCAACGCCTTGGGCTCCAATATCACCAACATCGGCCTCATTTTGGGCGTAACCGCGTTGATTGTTCCTATGGCGATTCGATCTGAGACCCTCAAACGTGAGTTTCCTATCCTGTTTGTCATTATGCTGCTCGGGATTATGCTCATGATTGACGGGCACTTGGGACGTTTTGATGGCGTGATCCTGCTTGTGGGTATGTGCATAATTACCTATTGGCTAGTGGGTCTGGGTATGCGCACCCGGAAAACAGACCCCATGGAATCGGAATATGCCGCAGAGATCCCCAAAAAAATGCCCATGTGGATTGCCATCATGTGGTTTTTAGTCGGACTCATCGCGTTACTAGTCAGCTCGCGTATTCTGGTATGGGGCGCGGTGAATGTGGCCCAGGCCTTCGGCATCAGTGACCTTATTATCGGCTTAACCATTATCGCCATTGGTACCAGTCTGCCGGAACTGGCCGCCTCGGTCATGAGCGCCTTGAAAAAAGAACCGGATATCGCGATTGGCAATGTCCTGGGCTCCAATATGTATAACCTGTTAGTGGTGTTAGCGTTACCGGGTCTGATTGAGCCAAGTTCCCTGCCGGACCAGGTAATGACCCGGGACTATCCGGTCATGATCGGATTGACTGCGGCGCTGTTTGCCATGGGGTATGGCTTTCGAGGGCGAAGCGGCCTGAACCGCATGGAAGGTAGTCTGTTACTTACTGCATTTATTATTTATCAAGGAGTTATCTTCTGGAGCGCGAGGGGTTAAGGAAAAAATCGGCATTTATCGGCGCTCCTCAGTCTGCTTCTTTTTTAAAAATTTCTCTTTTATAAATTTCAATATGTTAGCACTACTTCTTAATCCGGCTGCATAAACTCGGGGTGTTTTGCCGGTGGCGCTCCCGGTCTATTCGTCTAATCTTGAAACTAGCTCTTCCGCAAACGTCCGTCCGTCTTTGGTCTCAGAGGACGTAGCAACTGAACCCGTTTGGCGCCGTAATCTTTCCTGCCAGGGTCCCGTTTTTTTGAATTAGGTGATAACACAGAATGCATATACCGGCGATTCAGTTAAAACGACCCTTTAGCGAGGAAGAGGCTCGTCCGGTGGTACTGGAAACCTGTGACCAGGAAAATGCAACCCGAAAAAGACTGCGCATTCTGACTTACAATATTCAGGCCGGAATTGCCTCCAATGCCTACCATCACTACTTAACCAACAGCTGGAAACATTTTCTACCTTGCGCCGATAAACGAGAAAATCTGGATCGCATTGCTAACTTGGTGAAAGACTACGATATGGTGGGTTTGCAAGAAGTGGATGCCGGTAGTTTCCGCAGCGGTTTTGTTAATCAGACAAAATACCTGGCCTCGCGCGGCGAGTTCCCGCACTGGCATCATCACACCAACCGCAACTTTGGGCGCTTTGCCAAACACAGTATTGGCTTCCTAAGTCGTTACAAAATGTCGGCGGTGGAGGGTCACAAGCTACCTGGCCTGATCCCAGGACGCGGTGCCTTGGCCCTGCGTTTTGGTGTAGGCAAAGATGCCGTGATTTTGATTACTGTGCATCTGGCGTTAAACAAGTATGCACGACTGCGCCAGTTGGCCTACATTAGTGCCATTGCTGCAGATTACGAACATATCATTCTAATGGGCGACCTTAATTGCGAGGCCGACTCCAGGGAAATGAAAGGCTTGCTGGCCTGTACGCTGTTGCATCCACCGATTCACGGTTTGCGCACGTTCCCCAGCTGGCAACCTGTACGTGGTTTAGACCACATTCTGACATCACCGAGTGTCACCATTGAAAATGCCAAAGTTTTGAGTTGCCCTTATTCAGATCATTTACCGATTGCCATGGAAGTCTCCTTACCCGCTTCGGTGAGTATGGAGTAGTAGTACCTTGTTCCTCCTCTTGAGCCCCCCGTCGCCTGCAGTGCCGGGGGTTTTCTTTTTTCGTGCTCGCAATTTATTTCCAACTGTATAAAAATGCACGACATCAAAATGAAAAGATGCCATTTACGCTAATTACAGAAGCTATGTTACCAGTGCAACAAAAATGAACATGTTATGCAAAGGCTCAGTGGACAGCTGCCTGTTGATCTATCAGGTCTTGGCGGGGTTTCTGTTTGTATTTGCAATCGTCTCGTTTGTGATTATTACCCGCATGCGCCATGGGAGCCGCGACAAAAAGCAGGTACATGATAAAGAGGTTTATGCCTTGGGTTATATTATCTCTGGATTCTTTTTTATGATGTCCGGGTTTCTTTGGTTCTTTAAATAATGACGTGGCTTAAGACTCTGCATGTGACTTGTGTGTTGTTGTCGGGTACCGGATTTTTTATCCGCGGCATCTGGATGATGCGTGAATCGGAGTGGCTTAATCACAAAATGGTCAAGATTGTGCCGCATGTGGTTGATACTGTGTTGTTGGTCAGTGCCATCGCACTAATGTTCCGGATTCAACAGTACCCTGTCACCCATTCATGGTTAACGGCAAAGGTCATCGGGCTGTTTGCCTACATCGGTTTTGGAATGATGGCGCTGCGCCGTGGGAAGACAAAACAACAGCGCATTCTGTTCTGGTGTTTAGCACTGCTGGCTTTTACCTATATTGTAGGCGTTGCGGTGACTCGTAGACCTTTTATCATTGTATAATCGGTCAGGTTATTCCTGTTTTAGCCAGTCCAGGATTTCCTGTTTCTGATCCACCAGCCCCTTGTACACCAATGATGCCTCAGTCATGGAATGAATGGCCGAGCGTAATGCGGCATTTTTGGACTGGTCTTTTTTTATTTCCCGGCAGTCGCTGACATAGGTGCGGATGGTAAACAATGCGCTGTTAATTTCCGGAAAACCAAAGATCGTTTGTCGTTCAACGCGTAAAAATAAATTCCCTTGTGCTGGATCGAAGGCGCGGCCGTACCACTCAGCGGCATCTTCACCGGACGGCGCGTCCGGGTGATGATTTAAACGTGCATCCGTAGCAAGCCCCCAGGAAAAGCGCACGAACGGTCCTTTGTGAATCATTGCCTGGACAATATTGCTGGCATTACGGTTGATAGTTTCAATGCCAGCGACAGGGTCGTGAATGCTGGCGAAGTCACGACCAATCTTGTCCTGTGCTCCCCAATAATTCGGGTAACACAAATGTATAGCGCTTAACCAATTCTTGCCGTTTTCATCCAGGCTGACCAATGCCAGATCTTCCTGTATCTGACATGCCATGGCATCAAGACTGGAGGCATAGTTCGGTGTGGGCCTGGTATCGTTAGTTTTTACTTGCGTTAATGCGAAGTCGCAATCGAACAGGAGTAACTCACCGGTGAGTCTGCACTCCAGTTGAAAATGATTGCCATCGTGTTGTTTGTAGTGAAACCAGTCGGGGTAATCTCTGGTCAGGCGCCATGCCATAAAGCTAGTTAGCTCTCGCTGCATGGCCAGACTAAATTCCTGTGTTTGGTAATATTTTTCTCGATTTTCGGCGCGGGCCGTCAGCTTGGCCTGCCGATACTGGGCGAAGTCTTGGTCGATCTGGAATAGCCTTTTGTCCTGCAAACCATTGCCAAAATCAGCGTTCAACGGCTGTAACCCGGGTTTTACTTCATAAAGTCCGTGACTCAAAGGGAAGTAGTCGGCGGGGCGTAGATCTGGCGCAATGATTGTTGAGTGTTGGTCGAATTGTTCGTGATGTTGGTCGGATTTCATGGCGCAGAATTGTACATGGGCTACCGAGGATTCCCAGCGACATCCATCATATTTATCGGCTCAGGGACAACGGTTGATTACTGCAGAGAGCTGAAGAGTTAGCAGAGGATTGTGGCAAGGGCGGCATCGGTTGTCCCTGGTCAAAAATAAATAACTTTCGGATAGACTGAAACGCAACAAACAACTTCGGCTCTCGCCCCCGAGGTGCCGCCCCTGTTACACTTCGGGCCATGTCTACTCGCTCCCAGGTGCTGCAGTTTTTGTCCGACGGTTACTTCCATTCCGGCACGGAAATGGGTCAGTCCCTGGGTATGTCCCGCGCGGCCATTAATAAGGCCATCAAATCCCTGACGGATATGGGTTTGGTGATCCACCGCGTCACCGGCAAGGGTTACCGTATGATAGACGCCACGCCTTTGCTGGCAGCCGCGGAAATTCGTAAGTTTGTGACAAGCCCTGCCATTGCCGGTTTGCATGTGCTGGACGAAGTGGACTCCACCAGCCGCTATTTACTGCGTCTTGCCAGTGAAACAAGCGTCGCTGGGCATGTTTGTTTGGCCGAAATGCAAAAGCAGGGTCGTGGCCGCCGTGGCCGTGAATGGCTGGCAACGCCATACAGCAATATTATGTTATCCATGGCCTGGCAATATGCCACCGGACCGGGGGCGCTCGCGGGTTTGAGTCTGGCAGCGGGGGTGGCCATTGTTGAAGCCCTGAATGACTTGGGCGTACAAGAGATCGGCCTCAAATGGCCCAACGATATACTCTTCCAAAATAAAAAACTTGGTGGTGTGCTGGTGGATATTCAGGGTGAGGCCAGCGGCCCGACCCTGGTGGTGCTGGGTGTGGGCATTAACATCAAGTTGCAATCACAGCATGCAAAAGAAATTGACCAGCAATGGACCGATTTACACCAGCTTGGAGGCAACCTGCCTGACCGCAACCGCCTGGCGGCGCGGTTGGCGGATAATCTGGCGCATATGTTTGAGACCTTTAGTGAAAAAGGGTTTGCTTATTACCAGGCGCGCTGGCAACAACTGCATGTGTATCACAATCAGCCGGTTCGGTTATTGCTGGCGGAAACTGAAGTTCATGGTACCGCTCAGGGCGTGGATGCCAGTGGCGCTTTGCGTATTCGTGACGCCGGCGGCAGCGAGCGCGTGTTCCATTCCGGCGAGGTCAGTCTGAGACCGGCATGAGACTGCTTATTGATCTTGGCAACAATCGGCTTAAGTGGGCCGTTAGCGACGGTGATCAATGGCGCTCTGATGCCGCCACCGTATCCGGCACGCACCTGGAAACCTTCCTAGACGAAATCTGGCGCGGATTGCCAGCGCCTGATCAGGTGGTGGCTGGCAGTGTCGCCCAGCCCCAAAGGGCGGAGCAAATCAGCCAATGGTGCCAGACGCATTGGCAGGTAGTGCCCAGGTGGGTGAGTGCTTGCTCACAGCAAAAGGGTGTCACTAACTGCTATACCAAGCCTGAAACGCTGGGCGTGGACCGCTGGGCTGCATTGATCGCTGCCCGGGACCAGGCAGGCCAGACCCCGGCAGTGGTGGTAGATTGCGGTACTGCCGTAACGGTGGATGCCCTGGCCGCCAATGGCCGATTTATCGGTGGGGTTATCCTGCCTGGCCTGCACATGGCCCGCCACGCCCTGACCGAAGGGGCCAGTAATCTGCATATGAGCCAGGGTGATGCCAGCCGCCTGCCTGCCTGTCGTACGGAAGATGCCGTGGCCGCCGGAACCTTGCACGGCCTGGCCGGGGCCATTGCCCATATCCTGACCCTTTACCGCCAGCAACTGGGGGCTGAGCCCCTGGGGCTGATCACCGGGGGCGACGCCTCCCAGATAGCGCCGCTACTGGCGCATGAGCTTATAATAGAGCCCGATCTGGTGCTAAAAGGCCTGGCGCTCATGGCAGATGACTTATGCTGAAACTGCTTTTTTCTTCCCTGGTTCTGGTAAATGCCGGTTACTGGATGTGGCAAAGCTGGTACGTGTCACCGCCGGAGCTGGCCTACCAGGTGTATGCTGAGCCGGAAATTAATGCCGAAAAAATGCAGCCAGTTGCCCAGGTGCAAGATACCTTGAAACGGCGGGTTTCCCGACCCAACAGGGCTGAAACCCTGACAGATGTGACACCACCGCGCCTGTGCTACCGCATTGGCCCATTTCCCAGGGAAAAAGAGGTGCTGGATGTACGGCGCTGGTTGGGCCAGCGGGTGATTTCTGCTGTGCCCCGCGTTGTAGATGAAACCCGTATGTCTTATCAGGTAGTACTGCCCCAGTCCCGCTCGTTAAAGGAGGCGGAAACCCAGCGCAAAAATCTCACCAAACTGGGTTTTAAGGACCACGCCATCATGGTGGAAAAGGGCATGGAAAACACCGTGTCCGTGGGTGTGTTTTCGGTCAAGGCCAACGCAGATCGCCGCCGCCAGGCCCTCGCCAAAAAGGGTGTGAAATCCAGTGTGCAAACCCTGAAGGGAAGCCGCAGCCGCCATTGGCTGGAAGTGAAATCCGAGCTGGATCTAAAGGAATTACTGAAGAAACAGACCTGGAGCAGTACGGCCGCGAGTGCCAGTGCCGTGGACTGCAACAGCGAACCCCCGGGCGCTAAGCCACTAAACGCCCAAAAATAGGGCTCGCCTCCTGCTCGCGCAATCCCGGCTTTGCCCTGGGGGCGTAATCGAATAAAATGCCGCTCCCTTCCGAGGACTAAGCCCGCATAGCTCAGCTGGTAGAGCAACTGACTTGTAATCAGTAGGTCGTTGGTTCAACTCCGACTGCGGGCTCCATTTCATGACTGTTAGTAAGAGCCCGCATTAGCGGGCTTTTATTTTTTCTGTCATGAGGGATGTCGTATTACCTGGGGCCAGTGTGCCCGAAGAACAGTAAGCAAAAATCTGCTTTGTGCCCGGTATTTTACGCTATTCTTAAGTAGTTCCTTCAAAATAGGGTTGCCACGGGTCGATGCCATGCCGCTGAGTTTACGTTATTTTTTCCGTGTCCTGCCCGCACTGAGGGGAACGCTGAATCGCTTTCCCTTGCCGGTGCTGTGTACCGTCCTCGCCTCCGGGGTGGCGATGGTGTTGTCCCATCGGTTTTTCCCTGACCATAAATTCCTGCTCACCCGCTTGTTTGTGGCGTCGAGCTTCTGCGCGGTAGGGCTGACTTCCTTGAGGTTGTTTGGTGAGAGCCGGGATTGGTCCTTAGCCAAACACTGGGTGGGCAGCGCGCTGTTAATTACCGCGGTCGGCGGTTATGTCTGGTTTGTGTTTGATCCCAATCTGCCCTGGGGCCATTTCTTTTTCGCGCTGGCGTTGGGCTTGAGTGTGTTGATTGCCCCGTATATTAATCGACCGGGTGACACAGCCTCGGTGTGGTATTTCAATTATCAGACCGGTTCCGGGGTGTTTTTTGCCGGCATCGGGGCAGTGGTATTGGGAACCGGTATTTCACTGAGTCTTGTCAGTATTAAGTATCTTTTTGGCATCAAGATTCCGGGCAATATTTATGGTGACGTCTGGATTTTCTGTTGGGGTGTGTTTGCCCCGGTATATGCCCTGGCCAGTCTTTCGCGTCAATTTGTGTTTGATGACGAAAGCTGTGAGTTTCCCAAGGGCGTCAGTTTTATCGTCAATTACCTTCTTGTGCCGTTGATGTTTGTCTATCTGACGATTCTTTATATTTATTTCGCCAAGATTGTGTTTCAGTGGGAGCTACCGCGCGGCAATCTGGGCTGGATGGTGATTGGCTTTGGCACCGTGGGCATTGTTACCAAATTGCTCGCTTACCCCATTCGTCAAAAAGGCAACATTCTTCTGACCCTGTTTGATCGCTATTACTATTACGCCCTGATTGTTCCCATTTTACTGCTTGGTGTTGCCATCGGTGTTCGTGTTAAGGAATACGGCGTCACAGAGGAGCGCTATGCCGTCGTGTTGCTGGGTGCCTGGTTCGTGTTAGTGGTGATGGCTGCACTGCGGAAACAAGATCGCCTTAATATTAAGTATGTGCCCATGGTGCTGGCGCTCATGGCAGTTCTCGCGTCCTTTGGTCCCTGGGGCGCAGTGCAGATATCATTGAGCAGCCAGTTGTCCCGGTTTGAATCTTTATTAACAAAGTATGGCCTGTTGGTAGAGGGTGAGGCGGTGCGAGTTAAGGTGTCCATCCCTTTTGCGGAACGTAAATCGATGAGCTCTATTGCGGATTATTTGTCGCGAACAGAAAGCCGGCTACAACGTATTCGGCCCTGGTTTGCTGAATTGGCCAAGGAGACAGAGCGAAAGGATTTTGTTGCCAGCCGGTGGGGGGCAGGCGGAGAACTGATGGCCGCACTCGGCGTGAATTACGTCAATCGATGGGAAAAAGAGGGTGATGGTGATACAGAACGTTTTAGTTATCGCTTGAGCCGTGGTATGAGGCAGACAGCCGGATTCCGTTACGTTGCGCGAGGCGATGTTTGGCCTGGCAGCGAAACCTCGAAAGAGGTTCATGGTAGTGGTGATGATTTTGACTTGATCGTTGAGTGCAATTACTCCCAGTTGGTTGTCAGGACCCGGCAGGGCGAGAAAGTGGTATTTGATTTGGTTGGCCACATACGTAAGCTGCAGCAACAACCTAAAAGCATCTTTATGCTTTCCGATGAAAGAAAAATGACTTTAACCGGCACCAGTGCCGCAGGAAAATTCAAGGCCCGTTTAGTATTGGAGAACCTCGGCGGCAACTATGATAAAGACGGTAAGCCGAAACTTTATCATGTCCAATACCTGTTGTTAGCGACACCCCTTAATCGTTAACTCAGTGTGCGTTCGATTATTCCCAGCCAATTATTGCTAGATTCTCTTTAAGAACAGAATTGGGTGATACCATGCGCCACCATAAAATGGTGGCACTGTTTTTTTGATTTGCCGCGACCGGAAGGGAGTGAAGGAATTAAGCGGTAGCATATAACGCGCTGAATCTGGTGGAGCGGCTGGTTTTCCATTAAGGGGCGTTGGTTTTTAGTATCAGAAATGAGAAATTGGATAAGAATCAGCCAGTATTCGATAACTGATTGTTTTATAGGAATTTACTCGAGCCCCCGGGTTTTTTGACTTCCATCGGCATCAATAAAAACTCCATTTTTTTGGAAGAAGGGAGAGCAGGTATTTCGCCCTGAAAAATTGACTTTGATCAATGATGTGTATAAGAAAACGCTAATATACTCAAATCAGAAATTAACAATGACCTCAGGAGGGCAAGCCCATGATCAAGTTTATCTCAGGATTTATCGCCGCCATGGTACTAGTGGTAATCCTGGCACTTAGCTATGCCGGCAGTCTCATGTTCAAGGAGCACCAAAGCCCCTTTGGTGTAGAGGAAACAGCGGCTCGAATTCAGCGGAATATTCAGGGACTGGAGAAGAATGGCTGGAAATTGTCCGGGTTGCGCAATCCGGCCAAAGCGGTAGCGGCCAGCGGCAATAATGTTGCGCCGGTGTTGCTGGTGGAGGCCTGCAGCACTAAATATTCGGGACCCATCCTGAAGGACGACAATATCCGTATCCTGTCTATCCTGATGCCTTGCACCATTACAGTGTATAAGAAGGATGACGGCAAGACCTATATCGGTATGATGAACGCGGGTCTCATGGGCAGGATGTTTGGCAGCAAGGTGGCCGAGATCATGGGTCACGTGGCGGAGGATCAAGCCAAGTTTATTACCTTTGATGCAAGCAAGCCGGCGCCTCCGTTGATTGTTGTGCAACCCGGTGGCGGTAAGGGCGGTCCAGAAGCGGGCGGGTGCTAGTTGCATGAAGGCCGAGAAAAAATAACTCCAGCATATTTCAAAGAATGGAGAACATTATGAATAAATACATCTCATTAATAACTGCGTTGGCCATAGGCATGTTGGTTGTATCAACGTCATGGTCGACCAGTAAACCGGAAGCGACGGAAAAGGCCGAACCGGCGAAGACGGAGCCTGCCAAGACAGAGGAAAAACAGAAGCCGGAAAACAAGTCCACGGCGGACCATTCTAAGTTCAAGGAGCTGAAGACGAACTTTCAGAATGGTCCGCAGGTCACCAAGGCCTGTATCAGCTGCCATACCGAGGCGGCCAAGCAGGTGCATGCAACCAAACACTGGACCTGGGAGTTTTTGAACCCGGATACCAAGCAGAAATTGGGTAAGAAACATGTCATCAATAATTTCTGCACCTCGGTAAAAACAAACCAGAGTTTTTGCAGCGCCTGTCACGTGGGTTATGGCTGGAAAGATGACAGCTTTGATTTCAAAAAGGAGACGAATGTCGACTGCTTGGTATGCCACGACACCACCGGCACATATAAAAAATTGCCCGGTCTCGCCGGTCATCCCAATTATCAGCGCATGGAGTGGCCGCCACATTCCGGCAAATACCGTGAAGCGGTGGACCTGAAGAAGGTTGCGCAGAATGTGGGCAAGACCAGTCGCGATACGTGTGGTGGTTGCCACTTTTATGGCGGTGGCGGTAACGGCGTGAAACATGGTGATTTAGACAGCACTTTAGCGGAGCCCGAGCGTTATCTGGATGTTCATATGGACAAGGATGGATTGAACTTCACCTGCGGCAAGTGCCATCAGAGTGATGCACACGAAGTAGCAGGTAGTCGTTATGCGCCTACGGCTGCGGATGATAAGGGTGTCTTAATCAAGGGTTCCAAGAGTGACCGTAACCCCAACACCTGCCAGGCGTGTCATGGCAATACCCCGCATGATGGCGTGGAGCCGAAGTTGAATGATCACACTAATCGTATTGCCTGCCAAACCTGTCATATCCCAGCGTTTGCCCGGGCTTTCGCCACCAAGATGAGCTGGGACTGGTCTACTGCCGGACGCCTCAGTGAAAAAGGCGAGCGCCTGCAAATCAAAGGCAGCGATGGACGCGTGATCTATGACAGCAAGAAAGGTGACTTCACTTATGAGAAGTATGTTATTCCAAAATACAAATGGTTTAACGGGAGCGTGAAGTACACATTATTTGGTGACAAGGTGGATGGTACCGAAAAAGTGAAGATCAGCGAGTTCATGGGTAGTGCGGATGACCCTGGCTCACGCATCTGGCCGGTTAAGGTATTTACTGGCAAACAGCCGTTCGATGCAGGTAACCAGACTTTGGCGGTGTTTCATACAGCCGGTGAGGATGATGCGGCCTTCTGGGGTAACTACAACTGGGAGAAAGCACTACAAGTGGGTATGGCGGCGACCGGCACACCGTTTAGTGGCAAATACGGCTTTGTTGAGACTGAGTCGGTATGGCCCATTACACACATGGTAGCGCCAAAAGAAGATGCGTTGACCTGCGCCCAGTGCCATACCAAAAACGGCCGTTTGGAAGAGGTTGGAGGTATCTACATGCCTGGGCGTGATAGCAATGCCGTGCTGGATTTCCTCGGCTTTTCGGCCGCGTTGCTCACGTTAATCGGTGTGTTAATACACGGCGGCATTCGAATCATCATGAGTAAAAAGGGGTACTAATCATGGAACGCATCTATATATTCAAACGTTTTGAGCGCTTCTGGCATTGGACTCAGGCCCTGCTGATCATCCTGATGATGATTACCGGGTTTGAGATCCATGGTGCGTATAATTTTATCGGGTTCCATTCCGCAGTAACCGTGCACACGACTGCGGCGTGGGCACTGATAACTCTTTGGGTATTTGCCATCTTCTGGCACTTCACTACCGGCGAGTGGAAGCAGTACATCCCGACGGCGGAGAAAGTGCAGGCGATGATGCTTTACTATGTAACAGGTATTTTCACCCACGCGCCACATCCGTTCCGGCAGACCACGCTAAGCAAACACAACCCGTTACAGCGGTTGGCCTATCTGTTTGTGAAGTTGATGATTAACCCGCTAATTTGGGTAACCGGTCTTTTGTATTTATTCTACAATTCTTGGTCGGAGTGGGGGCTGGATTGGTTATCGCTGGGTTGGGTGGCGACGTTCCACGTTATCGGCGCCTTTATGATGTTGATCTTCTTCATTGCCCACATCTATCTGGCCACTGCGGGCCATACACCGACCTCGCATATCAAGGCGATGATTACCGGTTGGGAAGAGTTGGACTGAACCGGTAGTGGAAGTGTGGAGGAGAAACATAATTAGCACCTCAGTAAACAGGCCGGCGCTCCGTCATTGGGGCGCCGGCCTGTTGCTCATTGTTTCGCTAATCAATGTCTTACCCGTGTGGGCACTACAACAACATGAGGCAGATTCCATTCCTCATGTAAGTCAGAATGCCCGAGATAACTTTGCCAACTATATCTATTCACCAAACAACAAGGCCTTTGCGATTAGTCCTGGTGGTGCCTGGGCATGGGTAAACGGACTCGATACAGAAGAACTGGCGAGGGAGAAGGCCATTAAGGACTGCCAGGAAAACGGCCAGCAACGCTGTGCTATATATGCCCTAAATGACCGGATTGTGTTTGACGAGAAGCACTGGTACGGATTGTTGCAACCCTATTCCAGCACAAAGACGGCCGCAAAAGCTGAAACAGGGACAAACCGGGGCATGCGTTTTCCTGATATCCAGTTCAAAGATGAAAAAGGAACGAACAGGAAAATCTCCAATTATCGCGGCGCTGTCACGATTGTGCATTTCTGGGGGTCTTGGTGCCCGCCTTGTCTGGGTGAATTGCCTGACCTGAGTCACTTCTACCAGGAAATGAATAAGGAGCTGAAAGGAAAAGCCCGATTAATACTGTTGCAGGTGCGCGAGCCCTTGTCTGATTCAAAACAGTGGTTAAAAAGGAACCAGCTCACCGGGCTGCCCTTGTATGACAGCGGTATAAAATCGCAGGAAGATGATAAGTTCCGCTTGGCAGATGGCGCCGTATTGGCGGACAGGGAAATCGCCAGAGTTTTTCCCACCACTTACATTCTTGATAAAAACGGGATCGTATTGTTGGTGCGTTACGGTCCAATTCACAAATGGAGCGAGTATCTTGGATTTATCCGGCACGCAGCACAAAGTCGGAGATAGCTAGCCGGATTAACCGCAAAGTTCACTCGATGTTGGGTTTGGTCTCTAGAGCTCATCAATCAAATGCCTTAATCGGTTTTGCAGAGATTCCGGTGCCTGGCCTTTGCCGGATTTCTGGATGCGCTCATTTAGCATCTCTTCCATTTGTGATCTCGAATAGCAGCTGCGGCAATGCCCAAGGTGATTCCTGAATTTTGCCAGCGTCTTCTCGTCATCTAGCTCACCATCGAGGTAGGCATAAAGATTGTCTATGGCTTCCAGGCAATCGATTTCTTCAATGCCGGGTTTGTCTTTTTCGATTGTCATGAATCGCACTCCTTGAAATTGTCTTCAGTGATGAGACCGGCCTCTTTTGCCTGCTCCCATAAAATCTTCTGTAATAATGTACGACCTCGTTTCATACGGGAACGCACTGTTCCTGGTGGGACACCCAGGATATCCGCTGTCTCGTCATAGGAAAATCCTTCTACGTTAATCAGCAATACCGTAACACGAAAGGCTTCCGGGAGACTCTCAATCGCCGCCATAATATCGTCACCCAGAAGACTGTTCACAAACTCTCTTTCCGGGTTTCCCCACCAGTACAGAAACTCGTCAGACTGCTTTACCAGTAAAGAAGTAATTTCGTGTTCTTCACCTTCGCCGGTAATTTCATCGTAGCTCGATTCAGTTGGGCGAATCGACTTCTTTCGGTAATCGCTAATAAAACAATTGTGCAGAATGCGAAATAACCAGGCACGAAAACGACTTTTATCTTCCAGTGTCGTGATAGCTGACCATGCTTTGGTAACTGCATCGGCGGCCAGGTCTTGCGCATCGGCATTGTTACCGGTCAGGCGATAGGCCATCATATAAAGAGAATGCATGGACTCCTCGATACGATCGCTAAAATAAGCCTTGAGTGTTTGCTGATCCATTATGCTATCCGCGCCTTTTGGGATACTGGCAATCCAGCATAGTTATCTTGCGCACTCATGGTAAAACACCGACACATAACTCCTCCAACTTGTTAATTTATTTCCGGGGTGATCCGGCCTGCAGGAAATCCAGTCCTTTTTCTGCTAGACGCATTTTCCCACATGCCAGGTCCCGAAAAATGAAAAATTCCTTTTTAAGGCCAAAACCACTAGAAACACAGTGTGGCTGCACCTTCCAGAATCTCCTGATGCATGGTCACTGAGCCCGCCAAAGTCACTCCGTCGATCAAATCGTCCTTATTATAACCACGTACCTGGGCGCAGGGGGGGCAAACCAGAATTTTACCGCCGTTGTCCATTACGGTTTTGATCATATCTTTCACTGGTGGGTCGAGTGGGTTTAGGCGGGCAACATCTGCTGCGCGTTTACGTACCCAATCGACACCGGAGCTAACCAGGAACATGGTTACCTGCATACCAGCACCGATACCGCCGTTAGCCACACTCCAGGCAACTGATGATCTTTCATCATTAAAACCATTCGTGACTACAATTACCAATTTTTTCTGTTCTGACATGTTAAATCTCCTTTTCCTCGAAGTTGTGTTAACGCTCATAGAATTTCGCTAAGCGGTTACTGCCAAGAGAGTGTTAAATCTGCCGCTCTCGCTTACAGGTTATGACGCAGGGAAGGGTCTTCTAGGTCCCGGTTGGAACAAATTATTTTGTTTTGGGGGTGCAGGAAACTCTGTTAGGTCGGGAATAAATCTATTTCACGCCATTGTCCCGGCGCCAGGTCTCCCAGTTCCCAGGGGCCAATGCGCACACGAATCAAGCGCAGTGTCGGGTGGCCGACAGCGGCGGTCATACGCCGCACCTGACGGTTGCGGCCTTCGGTAATTGTCAGCTCAACCCAGGTTGTGGGAATGTTACGTCGTTCGCGAATAGGTGGTGTTCGTGGCCATATTTTTGGTGGTGCGATAATGTTCGCTTTGGCTGGTAAGGTTTTCTTTCCCTGAACCATTATCCCGCGCCGCAATTGCCAAAGGGTATTGCGTTCAGGGATGCCTTCCACTTGCGCCCAGTATACCTTTTCCAGTTTGTGTTTCGGATCAGTGATACGGTGCTGCAGAGGACCATCGTCGGTGAGCAATAACAAACCCTCGCTATCAGTATCCAGGCGGCCGGCGGGGTAAATTTCCGGAATGCTTATATAATCCGCAAGGCATTCGTGGCCCGGTTCCTGCCCAAAACGGCAGACCACATTATAAGGTTTGTTAAAGGCGATTAGCATAACGGCGTCACGGCATATTTAAAAGGTGAGTCAGCGCGCTTATGCCTCCTTACCAGTGCATGTGGCGCCTATTCTTCTTTTTCTTTTTTGTCGGATTTAAGTACGCTACCCAGCGCCGATCCCAGATTGCAGGCGGGTACGCGGGCAAAATGCAATGCCTTGGCATCACCGCGCAGCTCTTTTGCATTCATCTGTTTTAATTGGCTGCAACTGGCCCTATCAACCATTTTCTTTTGTTCGGTATCGCTGCATTTACCCGGCGATTTCACGCTACAGGCAAATGCAGATGGCATAACACCAAGCATTATCAGAATGACAAGAAAACCGAATGGTCGACTACTCATCGAGCATCTTCATGGCATTGACCAGGCTACGGCGCATGCGGTTAAAGGATTCCGCCAGTGACGCCACCTCATCTTTGCCGCGGGGCTGGCATTCCGGCACATCCAGTTTACCCATGCTTACGTCATGCGCGATAGCGGACATGAGCTTCACTGGTTTGACCACAATGTAGTGTAGCAACAGGTTGATCATAATAAATACAATAAAAAATATACCACCCAACGCCACCATGAATGTTTGGAAAGTTTCATTGGCGCGATCAAGGGCGACCGTCATGGGTACACTGACAATCTGACTGCCGACAACTTCATCCAGTTTCCAGCCGAAACCTCCGGCGCTGCCGTAAAGCGCCAGCATGGTAGCGGGTGCTTCCTCAACTGTGCCGTGACAGGCAAGGCAGCCATCCTTTTTTATCTGAATCGGATGGGCCACGAATAGACTGAGTCCGGTAGCTGTTTGGCGCTCACCTACCAGTTCTTTTTCGCTGAGGTTGTTGCGAAAATACTCCACTACCGTACTTTCCCATTCTGTGGCCCGGGAAGCGGGATTGGTAGGGTTGAGCGTCGCCTCTTTATAAGTATATTCCGGGTATTTGTTGCGCAGTCTCATAACATTACGTGCGGCGGCGTAGGCCGGTACGGTTTGCGGTAGAAAGGTGTCCTTCATTTGTTCGGACAGAAGTGGTTTGATTTCGTCTACGGTGTAGCCCCGTACTGACATAGCGCTTTCCATAATAATGCCGGCAGTGTGCAGTACCTCGGTTCTGGCATTTTGTTGCAGTACCTCATGAGAGATATAGCCAGCCCCTGCCATACCGATGGAAAACGCCAATATCAGTACCAGGTTGAATTTTGTTCGTAAGCCCATAAGTTGTCCCCGTATCGTGGTGTGGTCCTGGGTTGATGTTTATTGTTATGACTTGTTATTGGTTAACAATGATGTTTAGTGACTTGTGTTTTCCATGGCGCGCAAGAATCTATCTCTGTCGAGATCGCTAGCAAGGTGCTGCGCCAGTTCATCGCATAATTCCCCCCAGCTTGCCGACTTGGCCACTGTCCGCCGAATGAGTGCCGCCGCAATCGGGCCCAGGTGAGGCAGCAAGGCTGATTCAAGCTGCGATAATTGTATAGGGCTCAATTTCAGAGTGCTACTGTCGGCTCGTTCTCCCGTACGTGGAATTGTGTTGGGCGCCGGTGGCTTGGTGTGCATGGCGGCTCTTATTTTCAGTTGCTCCTGAAAGATGTTACGAGCGGCGGTGTCAGGTAATCGGTCAGCCAGTTGCGCATATAGCTCGTCAAGGTTTTGCGCCTGTTTGGCGCTTCGTTGCACCAGGCGCGAGGCAATAGGGCCAATCCACTGGGTCAACATATCGGCAACGGCATCCAGAAAAGCTGGATCCCATTGATGATTCTTTGCGTCCGATCGCGGGATGTTTGCTTGGGTGCGTATTACCGTAGGATCCGATCCTGCTCCAGATCTTGCGCTAATCAAGTGATCCATCATCTGGGCCATGCCTTGGTAGCGTTGCTCCCGGTCCCGTTGCAAAGCTCTTTCTAGCACATCACGCAGGCTGCCCGGTACGTGAGCGGGCAGCGAGTCTGCCGGGTTGCTGTTGGAGTGGATGATAGAATGCAGTGCCTCATGTTTTCCTTTTCCGGAAAAGGCGTAATTACCGCTGAGCATTTCATACAATGTGACACCGAGGGCCCAGATATCTGCCCGGGTATCGGCCTCTTCACCGTTGAGCTGCTCCGGTGCCATGTAGGCAAGCGTGCCAATACTGACGCCGGTGCCGGTTAATTTAACGTCCGCGACTTTGGCTATGCCAAAGTCGAGAATTTTCACCAGACTCTCTTTGGTGAGCATAATGTTGGCAGGTTTAATATCGCGATGGACAATACCGTGGCTGTGTGCTGCTTCCAGGCCATCGCATATTTGTATGGCGATATCGATAGCTTGTTCCGGCTCCAGAGGGCCACGGGTAATGCGTGTTGCCAGGGTCTCGCCGTCGTAATAGGACATGGCGATATAGATTTGCCCTTCCAGTGTTTCACCGATATCGTGAATGACGCAAACATGGGGGTTGTCTAGTTGTGATGCTGTGCGAGCTTCGGCAATAAAACGCTGTCGCATCATGGGGTCAGCGTGCAAATGTACCGGCAGGAATTTTAAGGCAACTGTTCGTTGCAGGCGCATATCTGTGGCTTTGTATATGACACCCATGCCGCCTGCGCCGATTTCTTCCAGTATCTGATAGGGGCCAACCTCATGGCCTGCAGGCAGACGGGTAGACTGTTGCAGAGAGCGGGGTTCGGTCAGAACCGAGGTACGTTTTAATATATCTTCCCTGCTGATGTGGGCAGTAAGCATTGCCCGGACCTCCTCCAGCAACACGCTGTCCTGTTGGCATTGTTGCAACAAAAAAGCATCCCTCTCGCCACGCGTCAATTTTAACGCGGCGTCGAACAGGGACTGCAATTTTTCCCAGCGTGCTTTATCCATGAAATCTTGTGGGTCCTGCATCGTTGAATCGAGAGGACATTTTTTTGTTAATAATTATTTATTATTAGTTGCTCTAGGGGGTGCTGTTAGGCCGAAGCACCTCGAAACCCAAGCTCCGCTCCCCTTTTAGTAGAAATAGCAGCTCGTGATCCCTTATGCTAATTCTGTCTACTTTTATTCATATTTTCCGCAGAACCATACCTTGTTTTTTGCCAAATCAACAAGTTTTGCCTATCTGCAAACGGCTCCAAACAGGGTAGAATCCCGGGCCCGGCCGTGCGGTTCGCCAGATTCTGGCTCAAAATCGGATAGCGGCACTATTTTTATCGACTGAATTAATTAAATAAACAACGAGTATTCAATATGGAAAAGAACCCCGCCGACGCTTTAACCATGATTCGCGACTATTATAAGCAGCTACCGGACCGGCTTGCACTGGTGCGCCAGCGCCTGGACAGGCCTATGACCCTGGCTGAAAAGATCCTGTTCGCCCATTGGCAGGATACTGGCGCCGGTCTGCCGGAGCGGGGCAAGAGCACGGTGGCATTGCGACCGGATCGCGTGGCCATGCAGGATGCAACGGCCCAGATGGCCATACTGCAATTTATGACCGCTGGTCGCAGCGAAGTGGCTGTGCCGTCGACGGTGCATTGCGATCACTTGATCCGGGCCAAGGTCGGGGCAATTAAGGATTTGTCGGTAGCGGAATCCAGTAATCATGAGGTGTATGAGTTTCTGGCCACGGCGGCGGCGAAATATGGCATGGGCTTCTGGAAGCCGGGCTCAGGCATTATTCATCAAGTGATTCTGGAAAATTACGCCTTTCCTGGCGGCCTGATGATTGGTACCGATTCCCATACACCCAATGCCGGTGGCCTGGGCATGATTGCCATCGGTGTCGGTGGTGCGGATGCTGTAGACGTTATGGTCGGAATGCCTTGGGAACTGGTATGGCCAAAGCTTGTGGGTGTGAAGTTAACCGGTGAGTTGTCGGGTTGGACCAGCGGCAAGGATGTGATTCTGAAACTCGCGGGTATTCTTACTGCTGCCGGTGGTACCGGAAAGATAGTTGAATATTTTGGCGCAGGTACCCAATCCCTGAGCTGCACAGCCAAGGCTACCGTAACCAATATGGGTGCCGAGCTGGGGGCGACCACCTCGGTGTTTCCGTTTGATTCTCGTATGACCGACTATTTGCGGGCCACCGAGCGCGAAGATATAGCGCGCCTGGCGGAGGGGGTTGCCCCGTTCCTTATGGCTGATCCGGAAGTGGTGGAGAGTCCAGAAGACTATTATGACGAAGTCGTAGAAATTAATTTGTCAGAGCTGGAGCCTCATATTGTTGGGCCGCATACACCGGATCTGGCAAGACCAGTATCCCGGATGGCGGGTGATGTGAAAGACAACGAGTACCCCGACAATATTAGTGCAGCATTAATTGGCAGTTGTACTAACTCTTCTTACGAGGATATTGGCCGTGCCGCCCATGTGGCGCGTCAGGCTAAAGCCGCTGGCCTGAAAGCGAAAATTCCGTTTCTGGTAACACCGGGTTCTGAACAGGTGCGCGCTACCATTGAACGAGACGGTTTGTTGGGTGACCTGGAAGCGATCGGCGCCACTGTTTTGGCCAATGCCTGTGGTCCCTGTATCGGTCAATGGGAACGCACGGATATTGGTAAGGAAGAGAAAAACTCTATCCTGACATCCTACAATCGAAACTTCCCCAAGCGTAATGACGGCAATCCCATGACCCACGCCTTCATTGCCAGTCCGGAAGTGGTAACGGCCTATGCCTTTACCGGCAGTTTCCAGGCTAATCCACTAAAGAAGGGTATTAAGCTAGAAGATGGCGGTACTCTGAAACTGGAAGCACCGACAGCGGATGAGTTACCCGAGAAAGGTTTTGATCATGGTGAAAGTGGTTATGTGGCGCCGGCAGACAAAGGAAAATCCATTAAGGTCCAGGTGGCCCCGGACAGTGAACGTCTGGCATTACTGGAGCCCTTCGAGCCCCTTGATAAGGTAAAGGGTTATCAGGATTTGCCAGTACTGTTGAAAGCGGTAGGCAAGTGCACCACGGATCACATTTCACCCGCTGGCCCATGGTTGCGTTACCGTGGCCATTTGGATCGCATCAGTGACAATATGTTTTCCGGAGCTAACAACGCCTTTGCTGATGCGCCGGGACAAGGTTATAACGTCTTGACGCAGGCGAAGAATCAACCTTTGAATGAACTGGCGCGTGGCTATAAAGCGAAAGGCCAGGGTTGGGTCGCCGTGGGTGATCAGAATTATGGCGAAGGCAGCTCTCGTGAGCACGCGGCCATGTCACCCCGTTGGTTGGGATGTCGTGTAGTACTTGTGCGCAGCTTCGCCCGCATACATCAAACCAACCTTAAGAAACAGGGCGTGTTGCCGCTGACATTTTCCGATCCTGGCGATTACGAGAAAATCCAGAAGGATGACAGGTTGACGTTTATTGGTCTGGATAAACTCACACCCGGTAAGAAAGTGGAAGTAAAATTACGGCACGCTGATGGTAGCGTGGATACCTTTGAAGCGGAACATACTTTAACAAAGGAACAAGTGGATTGGTTTAATGCCGGTTCTGCACTGAATCTGATCCGACAAATGCAGCTGTAACTTAACAACGATACCCGCGCCCGGCATTGCACCGGGCGCATTATTGAATAACCCGTGCCGGATTATTCAATGGGCAAGGTGTGACGTTTGGCGCTTTCTGCTTTCGGTAATACCAGCTCCAGCAAGCCTTCCTTGAAGGTGGCCTTGGCCTTACTGTCGTTGACGGGTGATGGTAGCCGGATGGTGCGCATGAAGTCCTCGGTCCGAATTTCATGGCGATAATATTCGCCATCTCCTTTCTTTTCCTCGTCTTCTTTTCTGCTCCATCCACGTAAGGTTACCGTGCTGTCGGTGACAGAAACTTCTAGGTTGTCCTTGCTGAAGCCGGGTACGGCTGCGCGTAGGAGGATGTCATCTTTTCGGTCAATTAAATCTACCTGGGGCATGGTTTCTCGTAACAATCTCGATTCCATGCGCAAGGGTTTCATCCAGGCTTCCGGAAAGAAACTTTCAGCCCAGCGCTCAAAATCAGAAAACATTCCAAAGGGGTATGACGACCGTTCAGCGATGTCGCCACCTTTTTCCTTTTTAATGGGAACTTGAGTTGCCATTTTGTTGCTCCTTGAATGTCACTACATTACATTAGTCTGCTCCATAAACTGCTTTTCCTTGCTTTCCAGCAAATCAAATAATGAACTCATGACGCAGGAATTACATTGATACGCATCAAGGTAAGTCGGCTTTGTAATTGTGGAGCAGAAATTTACTACCTATAGAAGGGTAATCTGGATTTATAAGAATATTTGATTGGGATTGCCCTATTTCGCCAACGCGATTTTATTCAGGTTTGCCAGCTCTCGCAAAGGTGAGGCGACGTAGTAACCCTGGGCATAGTCTACGCCGTAGTTTTTCAGCATATTGAGAATCTCTGGGCTTTCGACAAACTCGGCAATGGTGCGCTTGCCAAAGGAGTGGGCAATTTCATTAATGGAGGCGACGATGGCCCGGTCTGAAGGATCCCTGGCCATGCCTTGAACAAATTGCCCGTCAATCTTTACGTAGTCTACGGGCAAATGTTTCAGATGGTAAAAGGAGCTGAAGCCACTGCCAAAATCGTCCAGGGCAAAACGGCATCCCAGCATCCTTAGCTCATTGATCAACTGCTTGGCTGCATCAACATTTTCAATCGCGCTGGATTCGGTAATTTCAATAATTAACGACGTGGGATCCAGTTTATGTTTGTCTATCAGTCCGGTGACCACAGGAACCAGTCGTTCCGGCTCCAGAGTTTCTCCTGAAATGTTGACGGTAAAACGCACACTGTGGCCTGCTGCATGAAGCTCTGCCAGCTTTTCGATTGAGCGTGTTAACACCCAGGTATCGATTTGGGGCATGATACCGAATCGTTCTGCTGTGGGCAGAAAGGCGTTTGGGCTGACAATTTCTCCTGATTTGCTAACGTAGCGCACCAGAACTTCATAATGTGCCGCATCCATTTGAGGTGCGCTGGTAAATTCATGCCATAGTTCACCATCGCCGACCGGAAGTTGACCGATATTGATATTCTTTATCGGAATGATAGGTTGGTACATGAGCACGAAGCCATCGTTTTCCAGGGCATCATGCAGGCGTTCGGACCAGCCTAACTGCATACTCATTACCACCTTTTCATCATCTTCATGGCGATACACGTGAACCTGATTGCGGCCTCGGCTCTTGGCGATGTGACAGGCAATATCCGCGTTGGACAAAACATCACCGGCAGATTTGCTTTCCGAATTGATTAACGTTACACCGATGCTGCCATAGATGCGGTAGTGTTTGCCTTCATAGACAAAATTATACTGCTCAAGCACTTCCCGAAAGGATTCTGCCGCAATGGTAATATTTTCCTGATTAGTGTCTGTCAGAATAATGGCGAATTCATCACCGCCTAGTCTTGCCAGCAAATCGGATTCACGCAAGCGCGCTTTTAGTTGACGGCTGACCTCTATCAGTAATTGATCGCCAGCGGCATGCCCTGCTGTATCATTAATATATTTAAACCGGTCCAGGTCAATATAGAGAAGAGCGCTTGTTTCTTCATGACGTTTAAGTCGGGCTACTTCAGATTCCAGATGGTGTTCAAAAAAACGGCGATTATGCAGTTTGGTCAGCACGTCATGGTGTGCTTGCCAGATGAGTTCGTTCTCCAGACGTTTCCGGTCAGTAATATCGCGGAAGGCGACGACAGCGCCCTCGAGGCGATTTTTTATTTTCAGTGGCAATACCGTACATTCTACCGGTACAGCCTTGCCGTAACTGTTCCAAAAGACAGTTTGCCAGCTTTCAATTTTGTCTCCGGACTCATAGGTTTTCTGAAGAACGCAGTCTTCTTCCGGAATCGCCCGACTATTCTGTCCTGCATAGTGGAATAGATTATGCGCGCTTTTTCCAATAATCTGGTTTTCGTCACTAAGGTGCAGGATGTGTCTCGCCATAGGATTCATGAAAGTGACTTTGCCAGTGGAGTCCACTCCATATACCCCATCACCGACAGAGCTCAATATACCTTCCAGACGGTATCGTTCCGCCTCAATGGAGTTGCGTATTTGGACAGAGCGGCTCATGGCGGCAACCCGCGCAAGAAACAGCTCATTTACCTCGTTCTTGAACATGCATTCCACCGCACCTGCTGCCAGGGTGGCCTTGATAATGTCTTCCATATAGGTGCCGGTGATAACGGCTGCGGTTATATCCGTTGTACGAGGATCTTCTCTTAACATGCGACACAGCTGATCGCCATTGCCGTTAGGCATGAAATAATCAATGATAGCGACATCAAACGGTTCGTTTCTGGCTTTTTCTATCGCTTCCTGGCAGTTGCCGGCGACTTCAACGGTGTAACCGTTTTCCTGAAGGAGTTTCTGAAATTTTGCCCGGGCTGTGCGAGAGTCGTCGACAAACAGTATCCGGGTATCACGCTCGGGGGAATTTTCCGCTATTCCTGTCAGGTTTTTCTCCTGATGCAGCAGGCGTTTGATGCAGTCCCCGCTTTCCGTGAAATCATCCCAGGCCAGTAAAGCAGTTTGCTGGCGCCGAGCCGCCCACTCAAATACCTTTCGGTCTGCCTCGTGTGTAAGAATAAGTACCGGTAGCTTGCTGAAAGCACCTGAATTCAGGTGGTCAAAAAGGACATGGTTTCGATTGTCATAATGGGAGGAGTAGCCTACTACTACGGCATCAAAGGTTGTGTCGTCTGCGTGAGATTGTAGCTGGTTTAGGGCTTCTTCATAGTTGCCGGCAACTGAGATCCGATAACCATTGCCGGTTAATAACCGTTTTAGGGCGTGGCGCCCGGTAGCGGATTGTTCAATCAATAGAATGGTCTGCATGAGTGTTTCTAAGTCCTTGAAATCATGAGATATATAAAATTCCTGTCATTACATTGGCCCTGTAATCAGCTGGAAAGCAGGGTCAATTTCCACTCCCCGCATCGATTGTCCAATTCATTGGATGCATGATGTATGCCAAAGATTTCAGTTGATACGCGGAAACGTAATGTATGCTGTTAAGTATCTAAAGTCTTTGATAAATAGGTATATTTTTACGGTTGTCTTAAAGTTAGGTAAGCTATTACGGCAAATTATACAAGGAATAATATGACCCCAGGGGTCATTGGCCTGGCAAATGGCCCAGCTCTGCTCCGATCACAACACTATATATATGTATATATGCGTGCAGTATCGCCGCCGGTGGGTCAGAACTTTGCGCGATAACCGCTTTGTGGTAACGTTTTGGCCGTAAAGTTGATGTGTAACAGGACTCACCATCCTTATTACAAAATATCTCGCCGAGCCCAGTGTTTTCAGTGCATTGGGCACGATTTCGTATTGACAATCCAGCCCCCCTTCATCACAATTCGCGGCTTACATTTTTGGAGGGGTTCCCGAGTGGTCAAAGGGATCAGACTGTAAATCTGACGGCTCCGCCTTCGGAGGTTCAAATCCTCCCCCCTCCACCATCTCGTTTTATGAGCTGGGCTGGAAGTAGTTGAATGCAAGCGGGGTCGCAGATAGCGCGCGAAGATTATGGGCTGTTTTGGCGGCAATCTGATCCAGGCATTTTGAATGCGGGTGTAGTTCAACGGTAGAACCTCAGCCTTCCAAGCTGATGACGTGGGTTCGATTCCCATCACCCGCTCCAGGTTTTAGCGGGTAGAGGAGAGCTGATTGGCGTATGCGGTTCTTGGCCAAGGTTTGAATGCCCATATAGCTCAGTCGGTAGAGCACTTCCTTGGTAAGGAAGAGGTCACCGGTTCAAATCCGGTTATGGGCTCCACGTTTTAGGGGAGCGGGGCTAGATGGTGAAGTTGTTAAAGATATGGCTGTTGTTTGTCCCGTTTTTATTCGGCTGCAATACCTTATATATAGATCCGGTTGAGCGACTGCGGGGCGAGAATCGTCAGAATCTGGACCAGCTGGAAGTTGGGTTATCGCGGGAGCGGGTGCTGGAGATTATGGGGACGGATCCGGCGAAAGGCATATTTATGTGGGTGAAGAACCCGTTTCGCACCGAAACCCTGACGGGTAAAAGCGGAACAAGTTACGAGGTACTTTATTATTACACGCAGCTTCGTGAGCGTGACGATAAAATTACCGACGATGAATTGACACCTCTGGTGTTTGAGAAAGACATTTTAGTTGGTTGGGGTTACGAGTTTTTGGATAAAAAAGTCCCCCAGAAACCGGTATTACAGCGGCGTTAACGTAGGCTTGGACCAAGGTTAACATTTTTTTGAGTCAATATAGATAGGTTTGATTTCTAACAAAAAATCTTAAGAGGCACCCAAAGATGTCCAAAGGAAAATTCGAACGCACGAAGCCCCACGTTAACGTGGGCACCATCGGTCACGTGGATCATGGCAAGACCACCCTGACAGCGGCCCTGACCAAGGTCCTGTCGGCCAAGTTTGGTGGG
>Ga0224511_10000124_pt1 | contig 26997 bp, 14 predicted proteins | sample SF_May12_sed_USG_2_FD_169988 | JGI IMG/M metagenome (GOLD analysis project Ga0224511, IMG submission 169988) | Sediment microbial communities from San Francisco Bay, California, United States - SF_May12_sed_USGS_8_1 | ecosystem: Environmental > Aquatic > Marine > Sediment | place: USA...
CTACCAATATGCAAAATTTTATATTGATTCGTTGATAAACAAAAAAATTAAGTTTGCAAATAATCCGGATTTGCAAACTTAATCTGGACACTGTTCAAACATGTTTTCTTTATAGGTATTATCGTTTTCAGCAAATGTATTATATTTGCTTGAGTGTTGAAAAGTTTAAGATAAACGTGTTTTTTTCAATTATATCAACAACACATTACCAAAACCAACATAAAACAATGTTTTGTTTATCTACGGATTATAAAAAAATCGTCCTTTGTTTACTCTTTATAATATTAACTAATTTAAACATGATTGATAATATTGAAGCGAAACATTAACTGTTGTTTTGTAACAATGATTCAAACTATATATGACCCATTTTTACAATCCCATTTTGTAATGAAAACTAAATATGCCATTCGCATGTGTTTTCCTTACGATTAAATCCTATTGTTACATCACGTAAATGATTATAAGGACATGTTAAATATTGGTCTTTAATGAGGACTGATTTTGAAATTGCACATTATTTCGTTTGTTTAAGTTGTACTTCAAATGAGTCACACCATTTGAAATAATAAAATAGTTTAACGAATAAATGGACTATTATGGTTAGCGAAGGCTTGCCTACGACTTATTGCTGTAATTTAAAAAAGTTTTCGGTAACGGACATATATATGTCTGCAAATGGTATCGGCTTTGCCAGGGTCGGTTGTGATTTCCAATACACATGTAAAATAGAGATGTACCGAGACCAAACGTTGTTGTTCATAAAAAGAAAAATGCGGGCCTGCAAGTTTGCAGACCAACAAGCTAAAAAATAGGAACAAACGCATAATGGGCAAATAAATTCAACCTGAATGTGTTACTTAACGTAACAATTGTAAATTGTTGTAAACTTAACGTAACAAATTTGGCTTAGTGCATCACGGTGACCGTCTGGAACAGAATATTAGTGCAATTACGGCATTGAAGATAAGTAAAATGACAGGGAAAGGACTGTGAATATTAGTAGATACAACATTTCAACACTGTCTTATAAGTGGATGACCACGAAAATGCAATAAATTCTAAAGATCATTTTAAACATGTGACAATTGCATCAATTGAAAAATAGATAATCATGTTAAGTTATCAGACTATTGAATACAATGCCATTTACACACTGGTAGATTACAGATATTTAGCAACACATATAACCAGTTTAGTTGTGATAACTTTTAATGGTTAAATTCATACAGCTCCTACATTTAAAATCATCGAACACATTTTTTACTTTTTTTCAGTTCAAAAACCATGAGGGCATTTGCATTTCTCAATTCATAAGATATTACTAAATCAAGATATCTAAGATTGGAAAAGGCTGTAGAATGACGTTTATCCGGTATTGGCATGGTGAATCACTTAAATATATTCCCATGACGATTATATTTATAATAAATTCAGCCGGAACTCTTGAATTAAGCTAGATACACGTATATGTTTTTGTCGACTCAGCTGTTAAGACTCGTATTTGACCTAATGGTACATGTGATTTATCCAATAAAAACAATGCGTTTTGTGAAATGCATATGTCACAGTACGTGCCTATCTACTCCGAATGAAACGGGAAGTCTAAGGATAGAAAATATATTATGAACCACAGAATATGGCTTTTTATGTTCTATAATTTTAATTTTGTGTTAATGACTATTGCCTTTGTAAAATAGAACACAGATGACAATTGACTTTTGGTGTGCACGCATTACTGCAAATGCAATGCATTTGATTTATGTTTGAATTTATACTAAACAGCTTCAATAAAACCGAGGCTGCTATGTATCCAACGCAAATTAAAATTCCGAGGGACTTTTCCCTTTTTCATATTAATTGAATTTCTTCAGCTGGTGTTTTTTTCCTTATGTGGCGACTTTACAATGTCGCCCCTTACTGCATCAATGCGTACAATGTTGCCCCTTACTACATCAATGTGTATTGTTTTTTTCTGTTCCACTTGAATCATGGATTGTACTTTTTAAAGTTGAAAATAGAGTTTCACTTATACACTAGGGGCGTCATTGGAGTGGCATTTTTCATTTCCATTGATGAACAGCTTCAATAAAACCGAGTTTGCAATTTTCCCAAGGCAAGCTGTGCTTCCTTTGGACTGTCCTTTTTCTCAGAATAATACACACTGTATTTCTATAATACAACCTAATCTACATTTATCTTGTGTTATGGTTCAAAGTAATATCAGCATATCATTATATCATATTATTAGATTTGGTTGCGTTGCATCTATATATGTCACTGTAGTTATATCATAGAGAAAATATTTACAGTTATGAGAACACACATATAATATGACAGTACATAATGATTGAGAGCTAGCGTGGCAGACAGTATAATGTGTTCAATGTACCGGAATAACGCAAGTGACAGACCGACTGACATTGGTAATTGTTTGTAAAGCATTTTTCCATAGTCAGTCATAAAGATGTTACATAATAAAAACACAAACAAGTATTTTAATGATTATGAAATATAATAAGTATTATAAGCCAAAGTTTGTGAAAATTGTTTTTGTTTGCATTCATGTTTATGTTTAGTTCTTTTTAAAACAATAGCTTACGAGTGATATTATAAATTGAAGAGATGTTTGTTTAAAACGTGTTTAAAACAAAGTAGAAATGTTAATGTTTAAGGTCACCGTGACAGAATCACAACACAGAACGAAACGCACACAATTTGTACAAGACATTTGTCTGTACAAGCACATGCACAATTTATGTTCATCCACAGCTTAGTGTGTAATATAACCACTTCGCGCAATATATTAAACATTTTCAAAGGGCCTCTCTAAAACCATCCACGTGCAATCTATTACATTTTTTAAAATATATACGTACCCCACAATTTCCAAAGGGTTCGATGAGGTCACCTACCCCTCATGAATTTGTCGATAAATATACGATTGTCGCGTCGATGTTTCCGTGTTTTGTGATATATGTTAGACAGTTGGTTACTTATTAGTGGTAGAACATTACATGAATTGCTTTTTGCCAAGCAAGGCGCTACTGCTATAAGTTGATTATGATTCATATGCATTGTGTACTTATTCATTTTGTCAATCTAGTGTTAGTCCTCTTTACTATGTCATGAAGACAACGTCCAATAAAATTATTTAATAAAGGTTGATCTTGCAACCTGTTGAGCTGCAGCTAGAAAACCTTAACGGAAAGCAGCAGACAGTGGCTGAAAACATACATTAAATGTTGGTTAAATAATCGGGGTTTATTAATGTAAAACAATGATATAACATTTGAAAATAACATATGCTATGCCAGTTTCTTTTGACCAGAATTGTTTACATCTTACTTTTAAACCACACCTAATCAGTGAATCATACACTCGTAATTATAGGCACCTACCAAATATAGTGGGTTACAGTATTACAGAAAAAACACTGTTGAAAAAGGTATGTCGCGCAAATTTGGCTTTGTTTATTTTTATTTCCTCCTATTGTGTTGAAACTTTAAAATAGCTTTATATCAATCGATACCATCAGTTGCCTCGGTGGTCTAAAAGTACGTTATGTAAAATGAAACTTCTGCATTTAAATGCGATCATTGAATGCGCTGTTGTCTAATACCATAAAGAAATACATAACAAGTGAAATGCATACTTATATACATAAATATAGATGAGTTATCGCTTCTGTTAAAATATGAAACCATCGACGTTAATATAGTCACGAATTTTCTACTGGGCTTTTGTGCCAACAAGTGTAATAAAAAAAAATTAGCCAACAAAGCATAATAGCCTTTTAATTTTAAGTTGATTTGAAGTCAGCAAACCGGCTTCTTATAATTCCGTCTTCAATGGTCATCTTACAACTTTCTCAGCATTTTATTCAAATCAGTTGAGTGCCCATTTTTCCTGTCGCATTATGATCAGTTTTTGACTCACATTTTGCTATTTAAACCAATACTTATATTTACGGTGATACATATACCGCGGTAGTAAATAATTGCAAGTCCGGATTCCAGACAGAACACATATTCTGAATTTAAAAGTGTCTAACCAACAAACAAATGTGTATGTCTGTGTTAGACATTCGAGACATTTGCTAATTTGTTTCTTTCGGACAAAACATGTTGTGTAAACATATGCTACAAACACACATTCTATAGACAAACAAAACTTGTATTAGGGACACACTAGGAGAAGTAAATAATTTATGTTTATCAAAATACTATTGTGTAACAACTTTTAAAATAATGTGTGTTAGATTGTCTTATAATTAGAAACTTTTGATCTGATATGAAAACATATCCGTATTCTGTAAGTGTATTCAAATTCTTAAATTGACACATCATCATTTTTCAAAATGTTTTATAGCTGTGCACACTCCATAGACTTACGTATCAGGCGGGTTGCAAGCTGTTGTACGTTTTGTGGCACAAGGTGAGCACCGCCATTTTAGCCTGGTTGTTCTGTAAGTCGCTGATAAGTAAATTTAAAAAAATGCGATTATGTATTAAAAAAGCAAACAACAAATTTAGGCACACGTTTAACGCCAAAACATTAACTTTATTCTTCAAAGTGAACTGAAAGGTTATCTGACACCTTATGATTAAAATCTAGAATTTTAATTGATAATGTCAATCTGTCGTACAAATATTAACAGTTCCTTACTTAAAAATATCAACAGAACTGTGGGATAACAGAGCTTTTATGAAGTATTTGTGTTGTGAATTCTACGAATTTCATATGACCAATGCCACATAATTGAAAACAGACTTTGCAAGGCGAACATGAAAGACCTTATTAATCACTGTAAAGGCTCGACTGTAAGTATTAAAAATAGTAGTTCTAGAATTACCAACATCATTTGTAATTTATTGCCTCTGCTGATTCACAGTCTTGGAGAAGCGTTTTTAGATTACGTTATGTTATATGAAACATCTGCATTTAAAATGAGATCAGTGAATGCGCTGTTTTCTAGTACCATTCGATAAAGAAATAGGTTACAAGTGGATGCATACTTATTAAATATTTATGAGTAATGACTCAGTTTAAATAAGAAACCATCGACGTTAATATACAAATTTCCTTCTGGGTGTTTGTGCCAACATGTGCAATATACTTATTATTAAACCACATAAGTTGATTTATGAGCTGATATGAAGTCAGCAAACCCGCTCCTGTATGTCCGTCTAATTTGTGTTAACAAGAACAAAAAATTAAAATTCATATAAATGTTTAACATGTGTCTGTTGGATTTAAATAATAATATCAATCTATTCATATAAAAAAGTGTACGCCATTGCTTAGATCAATGTGTCAGGTGACCGGTTTTTGTGTGTATATTAATCTGAGAAACAGGGACCTCCTAAGAAAGCATAGCTTGCTACATATAATAAATATGAACATTTTTCATTACTTCTGAATAACATTCGAAACAGCTTTTGAAGCTATTTTTTCAAATGAATTATATACGCACATTGCATGTCTTATAATTATCAATTTTCTACTCACATTTTGGCATTTAAACTTATACTTAAATTGACTGTAATACAAATACTAAATAAGTTCAAATCCGAGATCCGGACCGAGCAATGCTGTTAATTCAAACGTGTCTGACCAACAAACAATACTGTCTGTGTTTGGCATTCGATGCATTTGCTTATTTGTTTCCTAAAGGCAAGACATGGTTTGCAAACGTATGACACAAACACATATGCTATAGACAAACAAAAACTCCGGTAAATAAGGGGCATGCTAGGCAATGCAAATATATTTTGTTTATCGCAATACTGCAACATTTATTTCAATATTAGCATCTTTTGATCTGACATGACAACATATCCGTACTCTGTTACTGTATTAAAATATAAAATCTGCAAATGACCTTTTTATTCTACATCTAATAAATGAGGCATGATTTTTCAAGCGTTAAAAGACTATTCCATAAAAATTATATATTCCATATTGTACGGTTCAATATTTTATTAAGTTCTACATTTTTTCTAAATGAGTCACTGTCACTAGACGCTTTACTCGTCTTAGTGTGTTTTTAAAGACAAGCGCCTACACGATTTTGTGTTTTTTCATTCGGATACTTTTTACGGTCAACGGCTTTTATCGTTGAAAAACAATGGCAAAGTGCACTTGCACCTAATCGTCCAATACGAAAAAATACGGACTTTTTTGGGTCCAATACGGTATAATATTGGACGGTACAAATAAAGGACGCTCATTGGATGAATTTATTAGATGTAGAATAATGTGAAACACATGTTGCTAAATGTATGTTTTTTATATTACTAAATAAAAAGGCATTCATCTTAATTCATCTTTAGTAACTGTTTCGTGTGTATAAATTGTGGCAAGGTATTTGTACGCAAATATTGTGTAGCACCATCATTCTTGGCAATGTAATTTGCTTTGTCAACGGGATATTGATCGTTATAGTTGCGTTTTGTTTTCACAGTATTACAAATATGCGCCTACAAGACAAAGTCACAACACGAAAGTGTATTATATATCTACATTTACTCAACTTCTGAGAAATGTGTCGGTGGTGTTTGCTGTTATCATTTATGGCTGACCAATTACGTCATCGCTGATCTGTGAACTCAATATATAATGTACGCCAAGTAGAGTTAGCTTATTCGCGACACTTAATTGAAGTTTAATGCGTGCTGCTGTTTTGTTATTGTTTCGTGATCAAGCACTTTAAATTTAATAAAATATGTTGTTTACCTAAATTGTGTAAACATTCAAGATAAAAAAACATATCATCAGGAATAGCATGACTTGCTTTTAACAATTAAAATATGGAAGAGATGGTCATGCCTATTAAACACGTCTTATGCTTAGTTATCAAATGCATACAACGTGTATGTATTACATTTATTTGTAGCATGCCTCTATCAGGAAAATCACATTCTTTGCTTCAACGTCAGCAGTTCAAGTAATTCTTGACCATATCAATAGAATCTCTTTGCATTAAAAAGAAACAATTATATTTCAAATGAAAACATCATATCTATTTTAAATGCCCATATAAAATACTAATGTACTTTCATATGCATAAACAGAGAATAAATATCAAAGTTAAATATTCACTGCTGGTGCCCAGAGACTAAAACAGTGTTACAATGCAAATGCAATTAGGAATTACCACAGACGCATGAGCACACTTGGGTCTTCTCGTAAACAACCACTGGAAATGACAAATGAAGGTAATTGTGTTACGATTCTTTGTTATTATGTTAAACTTTAATTCTGTTTTAAAATACTGTGATTTTGATGGATTAAGAGAATCAACGTGCATTTACGCCGGTCACCGTTACCCTTCCAAAAAATTAAGAGGATTTTGCATTTGTTTCAGTTAATGTTTATATTAAGTTTTTTTTTTCATTGTCATCTTTAGACATTTAACAAATGCCATGCAGAGCTGAGCTCATAGCAGTCGTGCATGTTAAATATAGGAACACCTAGGTTAATTAAGAGCAACTGTTTTGGTTCAGTATAAACTAGTGCCCTAAATTCAGATTTTTTATCTTGTACACAGCAATGTTAAGTGTTTGGCTTAGCAAGGTATTACCGCATGTTAAATCATTCTGTGTTTTATGGTTTTCCAGGAGTATGTGTCTTAAGTTGTTTTCGTTTGAAAATAATATACCGTTCTTGCGCTAGAAGACGTCAGTCGTGTGGTTCTTATCATTACTATTGTCAAACAACTTTAATAAAAGAGATGAAGTCTTTCCCTATGCACACTATACTTTCTGGGGACTCCTTATTTTACTCAGATTATACGTTCTATATATTTTGTGCACTGAATAATTCTAACATCCAACAACCATTTGAATGCGTGTAAACAACTTACCACATAAACGCCAACCCAAAGCAAAACAATATACTATTAGAATATTTATATGATTACTTATTAATAATTGTTTTATGTTTTCACAACACAATTTACTGATTTGTTGCATGTTGTTTAATGCCGTGTAATAGATATAATCAACAGCATGCGCACTATGAATGGCATCGTGTTGATAAAATACTAAACCAGTACAATGTGTTGTTTCTTGTAATTTCCAGAATAAAACATCTCAAATGCAGATTCGTTTGCCGTGACTAGAGTTCTTGCATTGAACTCATGTCCATTTTAAAAATGTGCAGTGTGGTAAAATCCGTATTGCGTTTGCAAACTCGGTCGGACATTGCAGAAGAACTGGCTTCCATTACTTGAATTAATGCTTACGTGGCGTGCATACATTAATTACAGGCGACGGGGAAAATATTGACTTGGAATTGCAAAAGCAACTTAACATTTGCTTCGGTAGAGCACAATAAAAATGTTACGAAAACGTGTATCCCTCAATTGTTTTTCTAAGTGGATGTACATAATTAAGCTTTTACTTTTAAAATAAATGTTTGAAGTTTGGCTGGTTTTAACGTTAAGGGCAGTTTTCACCAACAAGGCCTTATTATGTCGGCCCGTCAACCTGTACAGCCTTTCTGTGTTTACCAGTACAATTACCTTTGAATACGCAAATGAATTACTACTTCCTCACATGTTTTATATGTGAGGACAACTGAGCACACTACAGTTTCTGTTCTAACCATCGGTTTCGCATTACATCGCTTTATTGATTGTGCTTGGTTTTAATATATTATTATGTTATGTTTATATTACATACAATTTAATCATTGCACTGTTCACACAATCTCTTGAGCATATGTTTTAAATCTATTGAATCACGAACTGCGTGTATACTTGTCATTTTTAAACGTAGACGACATTAGCTATGTTTTATTACAAAGTGTGATACATAGACGGAGAAGTGTAATTATTTATCTAGCAATTATTGTCAATACAATGAGAAATCTAAGTAACTTTTCAACACTTTATATAAATCAGAGATATGTAAGACATTATACAAATGAGAAAATAATTTGATTTTAGAGATTTAAAAATCTAAAGCGTCACGTGTTTCTAGTCGTTTAATTGAATGTATTTCAAGTAGAACGTCTTTAAGTACTGGATACATGCAACATGAGAACTGACAGTTGAAACAAGTGTATTGTCAAGCAAACAAACACATTAATGTGTTTCTGGCCTGAAATTTAATTTAATCAACTATTTCACAATGTATTTTGAGTATGCTACGCTTTTCCTTACATATGAAAATAAAATCGACTAAAGTGAATACCATGTGCGCGTTTTGGTCGCACTACTATCATACGATGTGCATTGTTTTACTTAACTCAAAATGTGTACTTTTCTGCAATGGTATGTATTTGTTTAAATGGTTCTTCAATGGCCACGACGTACAAAAGAATACACTTCTACAATTTCATTCAGTGGTGTGGCACCATCCATTTCCATTGGTAAACAGAGTCAATAATACCGAGGCTGCTATTTTCCCCATACTAGCTATGCTTCTAGGGATTTTCCTTTTTTCAGATATTTTTATTATAATCGATAACATATCATTCAGCATTTAATAAAATTAGTGATTAAAACGGTTTATACAAAAATTTTGTTATATTACACAGCTACCAAAGCATGTCAAAGCATTTCGATTATGATGTATGCTACTAATTATTGGCCACAATACACGTTTGTAAATTTGCAAATATGTTAATATGTGTGTTGCAATATATACACAGTCACATATTACAAATACGCAAGTCACAAACCACTATATGAATACACACACTAAAATACCGGTGTACTTTGATTTCCTATGAACGCATAATAATTTGCCGTATCTCCCGACGTCGGATATTCGTCAAGGTATATTCGCTAGTATTCACTGCTTCTATGCGATTTTAAGCGCCTACAACACTTAATTCGATTTATTCGTTTTCCGTAGGCGTGTCCAAAAGTTAAGTAGTTTTGCTTTGAATGTTTTAATGCTATGTTATCATGTCCGAAAGCGGTCGTTGAGTCGTACAGCGCAACTACCATTTGAGCACTGTCCTTTGTTACGTATAGGATATTGACCGAGTAAGAGGTCATTCTATCGATGACGAAGCCGGACACAGTATTCATGTGACACCTAGTGCGCTAAACCAAAATCTCTGTTTTGAGACCGCATTCTTCACACTATAGGGACTTATTGAAAACCCTTTTCGGATGTTTGTGAAGAATCCAGAGAAAGTCTAAAAAGGGGGTTTATCAAATCAAAGAGCTGACGTGGCATGTCGACGATCTGAAACATGAAGTGTTATTTGAATGAAGGTTTATTTGTAGATTACATGCCAAAGAATAAACGCATTATAAATCTACGTTTTAGCTTATGTTTATTATATTAGCAAGTGCACATACACGTACGGGCAATGTTTGTTAGTTTAAGAAAAAAGTTAATAATATTGGTTACTTGTCGTAGTAATTATGTATACAATCGACGAGTGTGCTTAGTTAGGTATGAAGAACTAAAAAAAGATTGCGACGGTGAACAAAAACAAGGGCTCACCCGGAATCTCATAGGGCGCTTCACCGGAAACGTCTCCCGGAATTTCGTAGGGCGCCTCGCCGGACACCTAGGTCAGTGTGTCGTATATCTTGCTGGTGTCCCTTGTCGTTTTGTTGTCTCTTTCAATAAAATTTTTTAATGTGAAGTACACTATTACAAAAGTCTGGAGAAAACGCATGTGTATGTTATATTGTTTGTCCTATTTTAGACAGTATGGTATTTTAAAACTAATACTACCTCATTTTGTTTTTGACGACACCCGCTGTGTTCCTTTCCACTAAAATTCAAGAGCGTATATAAAACAATTAGTAGAATCTATAATAAGTAAACCCTGGTTTCTTTTATCATTTGTTTAAAAAAAGGAAAAAGGTTGGTAACAATGAAGCAAATCTAAATGGTTTAAATATGTTTACAACTGCTTGCGAAAACAAATTTGAAACTAATATAGCAAACCATTAACCTAGACGATCTTGACGCAGTTTGAAAAACATCACCGTGGCAACGAAAGTTACAATCGCTCCCACCGCAACTCCACCAACGGTACCTCCAGCCACGTGCGACATCGATATATTGCTACGTTCACATTGCGATTCTTGAACAGCTGGATGTACGATGCATGCGACAACTTTAAATATGTTAATCGTATAAATCATCTAATGAATAGTTTGTACCACTGTTTATTTGACTGGTATGTATTTTATAATAAGTAATGTGCATTGACACTTGTATGAGTATAGTTCAGGTTAAACTGTTTTATCAAAAAGAAAAAATGCATTTGTGAAATAATTCATAACATTGATTTTTTTCAAGTTTCAATTTTATCCGCACTTTGACGTTGAAGCTCGGCCCACTTGAGCATAACAACTATCGAGCGATTATCCTCGTACCAGCATCTAGCAGCTCAACTACTAGTATTCTAAAACATGTGATCAATCCGGGGTTGACTGCGCGACCACTTGAAAGTCAGACAGTTGCTTTTACCAACTGAACTAAATGTCCCGGTGCTGCAATGTCTTATACTAAAATATGTATATTTACAATATAACGATAAAAATACATAAACATTACGGTTTTCGAGGAGTTGAACTTCGCTGTTAACGACAACTCCGAGACCATTATCAGCTGAACATCGGTAAACGCCTCCATATGCAGGAATAGTGTGGTTTAGGAAATTGTCTCCTTTAACGATGTTGTCAATGATAACAACGGGAAGTGGAGTAAGTCTGTACATCGTTATGTTCGAGATTGGCCTGCTGGACACGGTGCAGTTTAGCCACCCTGACGCAGACTTTGTTGGGTGACGAACATCAAGATTTATTTCGGGAATATCTGAAACCAACACTGTAATTGTTTTACACAGTAAAACGCTTAGCATAATACATATACACGTTTATATTTGTGTAAAGTTCAGAAGCGTTTCTAACACAGTTAATAATAATTCGTGGACAGGATGAATTCTTCAATTATGTTGATAGGTAATGAAATAAAGTGTTCCAACTCTGACAATAATGTTGTGTATTTCCACCTCCAACAAGATACTAAAATGTGTATCAATACCATGCATCGTTTTGAAATGACAAAATGTTTTCCGTACAATTTGTTTATTTTGTTTGTCAAAGATTTTATTTCTAAGTAAAGGCGTTTATTTACTTTTCAAGAACTGCAAATAATATATGTTTACATCTTAGATTCAACACCACTGAAGAAGACGCTGCATTTTCCAAAGAACGTTCATTGGTCGCTTTGCATTTTACAATATCGCCATCCATCGCCCGTGAGGGAACCAAATCTAGTTCTTGTGACGTCACCAGTCCGCCAAAGTCACCATTATTGATACTTATGTTCTTGTATGAGGTGACAAGCCGTCCGCTTATATACCAGCTGATTGATGATGCTGGGCTAGACGAATCTGTACTGCACGTCAACGTCATCTTATTTATGCCGTTTGCAAACACGTCTAGATTACCACTGATGTTTGTGTAGCGTGGAGAAACTGAAAATAACAGTGATTGTTTTTACACACGCGTCTCCATTGTTTGTTGATCTCGTGTTTTAGATGTTTAACACCGGAAAGTAAACATTCTAAGCATAGTGTAAAATTATTTCTATTCGGACATTTAATTTCGTGGGTAGGACAATCCAGGAATCAAGATCTCAACGAAATATTTATTTTAGATAAGTAATTTTGTGTCTATTTGAAAATCCATGAATTCATGTTTATGCTTATTTCGTGCTCGAAATAATTTCACACAATCCAATAACATTGCCTTATATCGTAATACATGTAAACAGGAATATGATTTTAAAAACCTACACAAAACAGTGATTATCCCAAATGTCGTATTATGATGCGCAAAAGTCATGTGAGTGACATTGCATGTCAACATCCTGCCGTTGTGTTTCCTGTCAAACGTCCGTGAATAGTACGATACTAAGGAAAACGTTTCGTTCTCATTTTCAGTAATTGTGGGGTTATTATCGAGTTCACTGATGTCACCCTGCAGAGTCCACGTGACGTTGATTTCCTTTGGTCTGAATCCGTGTGACGAACACCTTCCAATGACGGTGTCTACCTTGTCCTCAATAGCTGGCCCCAAAGTGTGTAGGATAGGTTGTGATGGTGGCACTATTATACAAGCACAATCAAAACGAAATCGAATTAAGGTTGTTTCATAAGTAAGGGATTAGCACAATTCAAGTTGTTTATAAGTACGGGGTTAGCACAGCAATCGAAGATATTTTGAACAATCGATTAGTAGATAGAAAAAAAGGCAATAAAACATACATGGACATTTGAACTTACACAGCAATTCAATTTTAACATCTGCGTATTGAAGCAGAGTGGGTTCATCATCATAGGTTGACTGACAGAAGAAAGTGGCGCCGTTTTCTACGCTAGATGGTGTGAATGTACACGCCACCGTCACGTTGAATAGGTCGACCGTGGTGTCATATATTGGTAGGTATGTGCAACTGTCACTATTCAATTTTGTCAGTGTCTCACCACGTTTATACCAGTCTACAATTTGTTGGGGATACCCGCCAGCGGAAAGACACGTCAATGTTATGGGCATGCCCTCAATTCCATATATTAAATCAGTACCGGGATAACGGTCCGCGATACTTGGAGGTAACGGACGAACTGTAATGCAAACGGTTATGTTTAAACTAATAACAATAATTCAATTTCAGAGGACATTAATTTACATTTCTTAACATTAAGTTAAACATTACCTCTAACATTTAGGCGAGTATGCCAATTTCCAACTCCAGCCAATGAACAGGAATATACACCTGTATCGTTTCTAAACACTGGTTCCAAACGCAGTATCTTTCTGTTGTCAATCCAACTTAGACGGTCATTGAAATCGTTGTACTCTTCGACACCCTGGTAGGAGTACTGTGTAGGCTCACTGTATACAAAAGGTGGACCACTCCAAGCTGGCTTGACGCCATTGTAAATACCGCACACGATGTCTGCTGCTAGGGATTTTTCCACAGAAATGGTAAGGTTTGGTTGCGTAACAAATGCTAGAAATGTAGAGAAACAATATTTTTAAACTAAAATTACTGCGTAGTAATCATGCTATCTTTATAATAATTAGGATGTATGTTCTAAAATAATACAGTATCTAAAAGTGTTGCCTTTGCTTAAATGACGTAACGGTCTATTTTTGCGTATAACTATATAACCATAAGTTTATCATTAAGTGTATGTTTTAATACATCTCAAGAAGAAAACTTCAAGATAACACAACTTCCCGAATATTCAACATCTATGAATTTAAACATAAATCAACGTAATTGGTTTAGCATGCCATTTAAAGCATTTCTGAAATTCGACATTGTGTCATACTGTTAGATAATTCGTAAATTATATCGAAATAGATCGATACTTCGAAACAGTTGAGCTTTCTGCGTGCGTGACAGTACATTAATTTGGTTGCACATGTCAAATCATGTTCGCCGTATCTTTGCTAATTATACCGATTATATATGTTGATACTCGGGAACGTTTTTAGACATTGTACGTAAATTACTACGTAATAAATCAAAACATTCCGAAGTGTTCTATTGTGTACGAGTTTGGTAAATAAAGCAGTTGTTACTAAGGGAATGTAACTAAATTCTGTTCAAATACACACAAACAATCTATTTTAAACAATACTGCCGTCTTTTTAAAATCAATACATTTTTATATTAGTGTATTAGTGCAATGTAAGCCGGTTCTTGAAAGCAAAAATGCCTTAAATTGCCTTCAGGCTGTTATTCCAGCCGTATCAGATCCGGTACCTCATGTCTGTATCTGGATATAAGTCGGAAAAGTTGAAAACCGTTGGGGCTATTGTATATATCCTTGTCAGATCCGCACATTCGCAAGCAACGGATGCGTATTTAGGATTAAAGTGTTTTTTTTTTTTTTGCAACGTAATAAAATATAATGAAGAGAACAAGTTTAATGACTCTATTAACGATATGTTGTCAGTTCTACATACGTTCCAATAGAAAGATGGCTTTGACGGATATTGATACATGGATTAGGGCGATTTAAATACTCGCGGACACGAATCCTGATCCGAACTCATGGAATAGGCATACCGGGTAGTAGGGCTGTAACGAATCCAAAAAAATGAGGTTTCCTGCAGAATTTCGGATCCGGATCCTATAATTAATCTACAATTATATAAAACATAATAAAACATGTTAAACATAATGATATGTGGTACCTTTGTGTTAATAACTGTACTGTTAACTACATTTTGGTTGGTATTTGAATTAAATATATTATATTTAAATAAATAATGATGTTTTGATTACACATAAAAGTATTATCCTGTCAATAAAACCAGTCACAATATGATTCTACAGCCTACACCGTGCTTTTTATTTTAAAGTCAATATACTAGTCAATTTTAAGCATTTACATTCCATAGTAACAGATACCAATGATATCAACTTATAATATTATGTGCAATAATCTTAAGTTTAAAGATTTCCTTTTATAGCATTTAAAAGGTCAAGTATTTAAATGTTCTGAAGACATTTGGAATTTGACTTGTCAAAGCCAAATAAGCCAAATATACTTGTCAGTAATGTACTATTATAAGACTAAGACCCTGGCCTTCTACCGACTTTATAATTATGTGTATTGATTAATTTATCTAAAAGCCTAGCTGCAGGGTAACAAGATCCATGCATAATAATGAATGTGAAATTCAACTTCAACTTTATACTGCCAAAAGTCAATGCTGACTACATAAGGCAGGTGCAAGTCTTGAACATTGCTCAACATTCAACATTCATTCATGAAACAGGTGCAATATGTCGGAATATTTCATGTTATATGTTATATATATCTGGTACTTACCTTAAAACAGAATGATAATATTCCATGAATTATTAAAATGATGCGTGCATATTATCTTATTCATGTTTAAAAAGTGCATGAACAAAATAAACTATTATTTATAAAATCCGGATAGTATGTCCGAATTAATGTGCATGTCAAATGTCACTTGTATTTTTAATTCAGATGCGTGTAAAATTACTAATCTAATACAAGAAGTTAATTGTTATACAAATTAAACGAATGTTATACTTCATTTATACATGATTACCAAAGGAATCTGTAAAAAAGCTCAATTGTATTGATTTTCACACATAAATCCATCTATAAATCAATTTTAACATGTAAAAACTGGTCGTGGTTACAGACAACTATTATAATATCTGGATCCGAAAATTTGGCAGGGTGGATTCGGACCCGCGAATCCAATTTGGATCCGGTATTTTCGGATCTTTCGGGTACCCGTTACAGCGCTACCGGGTAGTATATGTTTTGATATCACTCGAAAAGTTTTATATAAGATATCCTAAGAACTTTTCTGGGAGGTTGGGTGGCTTTAAAGGTTATTCTTGTTATACTCACGTTTAGTAATCAACTGTATTGTCCAATGCCAAGTCCTACCGGGTGACACGAAGTAACAAATATAAATGCCTTCGTCTTCCGGCGTCACTTTGCTTAAAACTAAGTCTTTAAAGTTGGCCGACCAGCTCACTCGATTAATGTGATGAAGACTCGGATTCCGGGTAGGAACTCCCTGCAGTGTGTAAGGCGTCCTATCTGGAGGTCCATCCCATCCAGGATACACCTGGCCGGTAACTATGGGACACTCTAACACAGTAGTTGTACCAAACTGAACACTTAAAGTAGTGTTCACGGCTGATGCAGCTGTAAATACATATTTATGATAAGTAGTATGCCACCCATTGCAAAATGATTTTTTTTGAAGATGCAACCTATAAAGCTTTCTTTGGTATGAAGAAATATGTATGCCTAATTTTGAGAAAAATTCCCTGTAATTTTATAACTTATAAGCATATGTTTAGTTGGTAAAAAAGTGTAAAGTATGTCTAGAACATCAAATATATTAGCATTGCAAACTGTTAATACTAATGCAGACATAAAAAGCTGTGCAATATGTGGAACTCGATATCAGTACCATTGTCATCGCACGCAAACACGTTAACATATATTCTAAGAGGTCAGATTATAAATTTAGATAAATACTGGTCACACCGTTTCAACGTGTATAAATAATTATATAAGATACATGTTATACCCTAAGGTATTAGTATTGACATGTTTATTATGACTAAAATGGAAACCAAAAAAATATGTGAAAATTAAGGTCGATTTATGCAATAAAGCAATGTACGTATCTTCGGCTACTTTTGGTTTGTAAATGAACTCTTCATTTTCGTTTAAACTTTCGTTTTGAAAATTAAAGTCTGCACCAGAGAGTTTTGTAGAAGTTCGACCGTTTTCTAACATCAATTTTTAAAAGAACACAATTTCTATTATTATAAAGACAATCTGTACAAGTAATTAAAATAACTATTTGCCTAAGGTATATCAAGCATCTTATCAAAACTACACAACTTACATGTTATATAATGAAGTAAATATCCAGCGTAAAACATTAATCTGTTCATAATTAGATTTAATGTAAAACTGAAATCACTGACAAATAAACCCGGAAGAACGTATATGTGCCCTGTATATGTCAATGTTTATCTTGACATTCAATATTTAAGATGGCTTACGATCTTAAACTATTCACCATCATTTGTACAACCCATTACGATAATAATTTCCTGTGTTTAAAAAAGGCCGACGTTTGTAAGCATGTATGGAAATATCTGAGATAAAGATAACACCTAATGAACATGTAAAATTAAACAAGTTTAAAGGACAATTATTTCACTGAGCAAATTATACCTCTTATATTTCAGCACGTCTTCACATTAAGTCGCTTTTATTTGGTATAAACTCAATTATGTGTAATGTGCACGTATGTCTACCACGGATATTTAAAAAAAAGCAATTGAAGAATAAAAACTATTAATAAATCATCCGGAGACATTTTATCACCGAATATTAGCATTGAAATACCCATCCTGATTTATCTACACTCAGTTTTACGTTTAACTTATATATTGCATCGTTTGATATCAGCATGTTCAGTTAACTTTTTATATTCAGTGAAACTTAAGCGAAATTAATACATTCAAAAACCATAAACAAAAGCGTCCAAATGTGATAAAGTGTTATATTCTATTTATAAGTCAACTTTAAATGTTATCAATAAGCGTTCTGTCCTTTTACTTAGCAGTCTTAAACATATTCAGCATATTAGAGGATATTTGTTTCGGATTTTGACAGATAAGGATATCATAGATTTTTAAAAATTAATTGACATCAACATTTTTATAAATAAAACGGTCATGAAATAGGACATTTGTGTTGCGACAAAAGATCTCATGGCGCAGTAATTTGCATTCTAGCAGTTTGACACATCAGCGGTTGTAGAGGACCCATTGTTCTTTTAAAATACAAAGACGATGCGATTAAACAATCTGCTTCAATCCCTATGTTTCAATTTATATGGAGATTTGTAAGGAAAGCTAAAACATTTATTAATTTTAACAATATAAATATGCAATAAAACACCAAACACCGTCCGAGACGGTAATCGAACACACGCCCTATTACGCCGCATAACAGCATCGACGCACAAACGGGTTGTAGTTCTAGACTACAAACGATTGCTGTACCAGCAGCATTTACCTGCTTATTGTTTATGTGACCTTAGCTATTTAGTTTTTATAGATACATATAAAATAGCCGTTCAACACAATGTATTGCGTTTGTGGCAGGGTATTATTTTTATTAAATATTGATCAAAGACAGCCACCTATCTATTAAGCTTCAAATTTTAATGCGTTAATGAATGACGACGGGATTTTGTATTCATATTGCCGCTGGCGTAGAGTGTTTATCTTTTAACGAAAGTGTTGTCAATATAACAAGACAGTTGTTAGTTAGTTACTCAGTTGAGTGTAATTTTATTCACAATCTGTTGGCATTGTTACGTATGAAAACGGCATTCCTTTGTTCCACCTATGAAAGAAGAGCGTCTCTTGTCCCTTCCCATGTGCACTCGGAAAACCAATGTTTATTAAAGACAGATCTTGAGACACAGTTCTTAAACGTCCGTTTATCGACTACCGGCAAAAACCTGTTCAAAGTATGCAGAGTGGGCAAAAGGAGTTTATAATGACCATTTTCTTTCAAGCAGAAGTACACGTAAAACGGGTTTTAATGTGTTGGAAGCACTCGACTTTATTCCTTCATAATTGAGAGTCCTTGGTGTTCTTTCGAAAACTATAGTAGACGTTTTATCCTACTGGCATTAGATATAATTCTTTATGAAATAAAATGTTGTACACAATTAATTAGTCATTATCCTTGAATGTATCATTCAGTGCGTGTAAAATATGACATTAAATGTTATATACAGTTTTTTCACCCATAAGTCGTCGGCATTGCCTACATGTATGCTTGTTACATATGCATACCGTCATGGTTTACGCCAGGTATTTCTGTCACGTTTTACGCAAAACTATTAACAGATGCACATTAAACAGGCATATATGCTTTTTAGTCACCTGATCTGTTAGACATCCTATCCGTTAAAAAATAATATATTTAATCACGGGAAAACGCGTAAGAACACATGACAATTTTTATGTTAAATCAGTTGTGTTAATTTATTTTATTTCAATATATTTACTATAATACAAAAAAAACCAACTAACACATGTATTTCCCCTTTCAATTATGTAGCATTGTTACTTGACGCTATGTATTAGTCAATGTTAGTGTTTTTTCTCTCAGTTCACGAGACAAAAACACTACCATGATTTGATCAATTTTTTTACATGACATAGTGTATTTAGGGTTTTCGTCCCTATTTCTTAATTAACTTTAGGTTAAGTAACCTGCTACTACATGTAGCCAAAGTATGCAGATTAAGTAGTGGTTACGCTTAGTTTAACCACGTTTCTTTTACACTGTCAAAACGTACGTCGGTCAACTCGCTGTCGTGATATGATATAGTCATTGTTGTAAACATCAACCAAACATGGATCTTTATCTATAACATTGGGATTAACCAAATCATTCTTATTTTGTCAGACATAATACAACACTGTCCGATTTGAAACTAACATTAGACCGGATTAATGGTTTGTCTTCTTTTATCTCATGACAAGTTATTATGTGCATCCATTTGTCTGTAATACTTAATATATATGTAAATGGATTTTGCAGTATTGTTATACTAGTCAGGTCAGTAATATAAGACTGTGTTTTCAATTATAATAAATATATATTTCAAAGTTGCTCGCCGTTAAATTTCATTTCAAATATTTTAAAGAAAGTAAAGGCATTTACATGCAATTTTATTTAATAAGGGTACGCACATTATTGATACTTTGTTGGTGGTATACGGATTTGATAATTGTTCTTTCGAAAAAGGTAAAGAATACATTATATGTTCTTTTCGAGTGTGCGTGCTATTTAATCTCAATGCGTTTATATGCTCATACTTATTCGCGGCAAAAAGGGCTCGATACAGAGTGTCACAGAATTGCTGTTTCGCATGCCTTTTTATAATATTTAATAGTAAAAGAGCCAATTTATTTTCAATGTTGTGGGATTATTATGGAAATATTATGTGTAAATGATATTTCCATGTAGTGATTTGTGCCTTAAATCTGACAGCAAACATCATTGAGATTAATGAAATCTGCAACGTAAAATGGCCATTTATAGATTGTTTCCCCAAAATTAGCTGATTTACTCAGAGAAGAAAAAGTACTTATTACAGTTTAGATAACGAGTAAAAGTTTGCTTTCAGCGTATATTGTTCAAAAAGATATAAAGTTCTAACCCGTTGACGAACGCATTTCTTTATTTCTTTAAAACAAAATTGAAATAATAGTGTCCTAAGCGACAGCCTTTGACATAAAGCTCCTTTTCAGGCTTAATAATTCGCTGTTCACAGTGGTTGAGTGTTCTTCTCGAGTGGCTGAGAATGATGATACAACAATATAGAGTAAGAGGGAAACTCAAGTGCAGCTTGATAAGGAATACAACAGCCTCGTTTTTATTGAAGCTGTTAATTATTACTATTCAATCATGTCACTCCATTGACGTTCCATAGTGCATGAGCACAACTCTTTGTTTTATCAAAACATAATTCACATGTACAATCCAAGAACCTAGACGACAGGAAAACAATTTGGAACACACATTGTGAAATTATTATTCTCGAGAGCAAACATTTCTTTATTTGTATCGCATTTGTATATTAAAAACAAACTTTAAAAAGTCATTTTCTTTACACGTGCACATATAAATACATTTCGATGCTGTAACAGTGATTTTGGCTCAGCGTTTAAGAATGTTTTACATATTAAGTCAATAATGTTTAAAAATCAACTACATAAGCATTTTTAAATGATTTTACGTACATGACTATCAAAAGTGTTAATTTCTGTTATCATTATACAATACACAGGTCAATGGTATCTATTGTTGGCACATGTCAGACACGTTTCCTAGTTAACACTCACAAATGCCAGTCACTTGCCGTTGTTGTTCACTACGAGTATCCGGTATCCGTTTTCTGTCAAGTTATATTGAATATATGATTTTTGTTAGAATGTGGACGAACCCCTTAATTGTAGATGTTCACATCATGTAGTGGTTTCGTTTTGCATCCAAGCCAAACCGTTGATCCATCAACAGTTCATGCATAAATGTACACTAACATGTATTATTTTAAAGTACATTTGTAGCATTGGCCACAGACATAATAGACATGCCCAAGGATAAGGCAATTTTATATATGACTTTAGATTTTTATATTCTTGTTTCCCAACAATAGTGCATTTATGAACTAAGCAATTTTGTATTTGAAAGCACTTTGCAAGCAGTTAACCATGTTACTTTCGTTGACTTCGTAATGATATAATGTCAACTTTTGAGTAATGATTGTATTTGCTTAAATGTTAAGCTCTTGACGCGCATTTGACAATGTGGAGATTATTGACGGAATATGTCAACTTAAACAAATAATAGTTCAACGAAATACGAAACCGTTTCTAAAAATAATCACGATTTTTACTGTACATTGGATGTGCCTTGATGTAAACAGTATTTATGGGAAATAAAATTGGGGTTATCAAAAGTTTGACATGCATAAACCTCTGGAACGTTTTGGTTAAAGATCCTATCTCAGACATGGTGGGTTTAATTTTACAAATAAAAAAATAAAAATAAACAGCCGTTTTTCATATATAATCATCATCAATAGACTAGTTCTTTGCACTTCACTGAAATCCCTTGTTGTCGTTCAAAAAATGAAACAAATACGCGCGTTCTCTGGTCCTGGAAGGATTTCCCAGTATATAAATATAACGCAATTCCCTTCGCCGCACACCTTGCTAGAGTCAAAATAACGCCGCACGTTTCCAGGTCGTTCTAATTTTAGATTATTGTTTACAAAATAGATCGTTAGAACGGTTTAAATTTATTGCAAAATAAATGTGCTATTACAAGTTTATACTGACAATTATTTGAATAAGAAAGGTATTAATAATCTAGTTTAATGTAGAGTATTATAAATGTTATGTTTTTATCGCTTGATGACTTTTTTATTTTAAAACGTTCGATACAACATGTAAGGGATAGGAGCTCTACATGTAAGTGTTTAATTGTTATATATATACGGATACGATATTTAGGAAACGGAATAAACATGCAGTTGAAATGAGAGTTGTAGTTCAATATACAACCACTAAATTGAGTGTAAGCTTCAAAAGACACACAGTAGCATTAATATTGTATTTACATACATACACCAACTCGTAGTTGGAAAATTAAAATAGTTGTTAATTTTTGTTATTCAACTAATACTGTTCAAAGGGTAAACGACACATTCGCTTTCCAATTTTCAGTTTTGCCAATATAATCAATAGGATAATAGTATACACTAATTTATAAATAAATTGTTTATGCTGTTCAAATTATGAGGTTGTCATCGAATGAAGTATTTCTGAATCGTGCATCAAACAGGAAGCATTGTTAATGGTTATCCTCTTCCTACGTCATATTATAACACCAACTGGTTTTCTGGCCTTGACCTTGAATTCCTAATACATCATACGCCCAAACAGCAAACATAATAAAGCAGGTAGATTTAAACGTCATCGTTTAAAAAGTATATTTTGAGTCGACGACTTTCTCTTTTGTTACAACGTTTCTTCCATCGTTAGGAAACCGAACCCCATACCCATTAGCGGTTACTTATTTACGTATTTTACAAATAGCTGTAAGTTCAGGGCGACATTTTAAGGCCGCACAAACTAGATCAATAATCTAACAGAATTAACAATCTACTGTCCATATACTTAATTCATGGTAGATGCTGAATCCCCCACTGAAAAACAATCTTGAAACTACAAAATGTATTAACAAGAATTGTTGTAGATAGATAGATCTAACTGAGTAAAAGTGCTGCACATCACCCGGTTCGGTCGGGTCTTGTTGGACATAATTATAACCAGTAACGTATATGTTAATATTGAACACATGTAACAGTTTTACAAAGCAAACATGTATTATCGCTTTTAATTTTCAAGATTCGGGTAATGGATACTGTCAATGAATTGCGATGGACAGCCAACACGAGTTTCTTTGTTCTAGTTTAAGTGGTGGCGAAGAGAGTTTATCTAGGCTAGCTAAGTAAATAACGTGTTGCCGTTTTAAACCAATGCATATTGTGTGACCAGTTTTGTGATGATATGCAAACTTAAAACATGGTTATGGGATGCATGCCTTTCGTCGATAAACGGACGTCTTTAAGTAGCGTCCGAAGATTTTATCCTAATAAACATTGGACTTCTGACTACTCTAGAAATAGGTTATGATGCTTTTCTGTTTTAAGTAAAACAGAAGAAAACCCCTTTGTACCGATGGTATTTAAACAGTTTGCGAAGTCCATTATGATTTGTTATTTAAAAAAACTGTTTCATATTACAAGAAGTATTTGCGTATGTATAAAGCTGAGACATTTTATGCCATTTGTTGACGCTGTCTGTGTGCAAAACAATATATTGACCAACAAAGCAATCAATTTAAAGGGAGAATATGTAAAACAAATCCATGGGACCAACACATTTAGTTTGCATATTTTTATCATCACAATTTTCAAATCTGAGGATTGTGTCATAGGCAGTAATACCCAGGATTTTGTTTTAATCAGTAAGTATCCGTGTGCATTTTTCAACATTGTAAAAAATATCTGAATGGTATTTCTAGTGCATAGAGTGTATAAGTGTATAAGATTGAAAAAGTTGTATTTCAACTCTTTTTAAATGTCCTTTGTAACAGATCACTATTTGAGAATAGTGATTCGCGTCTCAAATCCGACAGCGAGCAGTCGTAAGACGCATCAACTTACACGTATGATTACACAAATCGATATATCAGATATATACGCATCTATCTTTATTTGATTACCGTTATGATGCGCATACTAATTCATTATATTGTACGCGAGACATTGGTTTTGTATCATTAGCATCTGTAAGACTGCAACTCCTAAAGAACGTCCATAAATGCCACTCCGTCGCCGTAGTTTTACACCGCATATATCCGAATCGCGTGTTCTGTCAACTGCTAATGAACATAAATTGATGTTTATATAGTTATTTAAGTAGAGCCACAGGCGAATGAACTCCTTTACTGTAACACATTGTCTGTTCTAAAAAAGGAAATTATAAGATGCAAAATTAGCATTACAACTGGTTTATTCAGCATACAATATTTTTTTCTTTTACAGGTTTTCCTCTTGTTATATGCAATTATTATTTCGTTAAATGCACTAATAAATGTATTTGAAAACAAAGATATAGTAACTGTGACAACACAAGTGATGAGCTGATTGATTTACACTTAGCTAAGTAAAGATTATCATTGGTGTATATGAAATGGAGTTCCGCTCGTGCGCTAGGGGGCGTCAGCTTTAATAAAACCGAGGCTGCTGTTTTCTCGTGCAGGCTATGCTTCCTGAGGGTTTTCCCTTTCATCAGTGTATTATTTCTATTAAAGCACTAATAAATCCATTTGAAAGCAAATATATTGTAACTGTGACAACAGTGTACACAATCGAGTAATGCAATGCAAAGAGGAACTCAATATTTACAGTTTTTCACGTGTTCAGCCATTTGTTATCACTTATTTGTGTTTAATTGTAGTGGCAATGACATTAAAAAGGCAACTTCTGAGTGATGGTAAACATTGTGTTCGTTTAAGTGTTGAGATTATTGGGTTATATTTAACTAAGAAAATATTATCAATGATGTATGTCAACCTAAGCAAATAATATGTTGACAGAATGCGCAACTGTTGCCAAGATAAATCACGAGTTTCCCTGTAACATGTGCATTTGAATTGTGTTTGGGTCAAACAAATCTGCACACGTCAGATATCAACATATCTTTATATCAAAAAGGCATTTCCAAGTTTCAGATTATGTTTTCATGAAAAAGATATGTATTACAACAACAACACTAGTACTAACTGCAATATTTCGTTATGGCCAAACGAATATTTTGCATTAATTTGCGTCAATTGCATTTCCAAGTTTCAGATTAAGTTCCCATTAAAAATATGTATTAAAACAGCAATAACACAAGTACTAACTGCAAATGTTCGTAATGTTTTGCATTAATTTGCGTCAAATGCATTTCTCAAATACTCAATGATTATTAATGAAGAATACTTTACATGTAAAAAACCAAACTAATAACACCATACCGTGTACTCGTAGATCTGTATACACCAATATGCGAAGTCTCGGTTTCAATCCACATTCTCGATTAGCAAGATCACGATTTGTAGAAAGATGAAAACAGATATGTGGAGTAGTCACACTAGATGGAAATATGTGAACTTGTTGTTTTTTTGCTTAACTACATGTATGTAAATATTACACAGTATATGTATTTTTGTTAAAACCGCTATGCACCTGTAGTTGATATACGTGTTATCAAGCCAGACTATTGCGAAACCCAAATAACGTAACGGTTAGCCTAAACATTCAGAAGCAACAACTGTCCAAATATTGATATACTTGCTCGTAGTTAAAATGTATCCGTTCCACGTTTATGTTTGGAGTTGTTTGTAGTTATTTGTCTAACAAAACGGGATGTCTAATTATTTATTTTGCCGAGGATCATGTTGTTAAAAAAGTAGAGTCTTGTAATTAAATGGGCTTCATCTTTTGTAACCAAAACCGTTTTTATCCTCACCTGACGACATACTTTAACACAATATGACCGTTTTATCCATTTAGTTGGTTATAGCTATACAAACTATAAGTATTTCCAATCAGGTTCATAGCAAAATCATGGGTATTTATTCTGTAAGATGAAAACAACTTTCTCTGCAATTTCCACTGTTGTTACAATATGCCCTCCATTGTTCGGAAATACAAAACCAACACCCATTAGCGGTCACTTATTTAGGTATTTCACAAACCGTTGTAAATACATACAATAGATATTGTCATGTTCGGACGCTGTTTACGAGTCTACAGAGACACTGTTGTAATTATGCCAATTAATGTGTTCTCGTTTTATTCGTGCTGGCAATTTGGTGTTTAGCAGAAACCCTAAAATGGTATACCTGTTGTGACATAATGACACGTATCACAAATACATCTGAAAACCCTAACAAGTGAAGTGTTGTTCTGGTTGCACTCTCCTGCATTTACCTGGTTTGGTAGGTTATAAATTATTATCAAAGTGTACATGTCTAATGCAATTTGATGTAAATTACATTTTGTTTTTCTTTCTTGTTGGGGAACTAATGGGCGGGTAGTCCTATAAATAACACATTGCATACGCGATGTCTTATACCCATTCCTCAATAAGCTCTTTAGCAACATTCCGCACGTTTTGACGTGCGGAACCTTTTGGTTCAGAAAGATGACAATTTTTAAATATATCCAATAAAAACGGTTGTTATTATATAAATAGATGTTTTATCTCGGAGTCGGCGTATGAAAAACAAACACAACTCACTTCGAGTAGTAATAATCAATCCATAAAA
>Ga0224511_10000125_pt1 | contig 26871 bp, 18 predicted proteins | sample SF_May12_sed_USG_2_FD_169988 | JGI IMG/M metagenome (GOLD analysis project Ga0224511, IMG submission 169988) | Sediment microbial communities from San Francisco Bay, California, United States - SF_May12_sed_USGS_8_1 | ecosystem: Environmental > Aquatic > Marine > Sediment | place: USA...
TTTGTACAATTCACACTTTAAGTCATATCCTTCAAACAAGTATAAGATTATATTAAGTTGTAATTCAACTTTAATTACACTGGCCGTAGATTGCGGCCAAGGTCCTAAGACAGGTCCTTATTTTGAAAGTCCATAGTTTTTCTCCCTTCTTTTCAAATAAAATGCAACTGCATATATACCTTACCTTAATATGATCAGTACAGACATGCACTTCAATGTCAAAACATACATTTACAATATTGAGTTCTTTAACAAGAAACAAAGGCTGATGATAAACAAGTGTCTAACAATGAACACAATATATCAAAGGATATCACTCTACAATAGTAATTGTTGACAAAAAAAAGGTACAGTGGCATTTCGAAAGGTGTGAACAACATCGCGACCATCACTTAAGACTAACGCAACATCTTTTAATATCCATTGTTCAATAGCCTTACACAGTGATTGTTCAATTTTCGGCACCGCGTGGTGTCACTCCCAACACACTTGAACGGACCGGTTGACGTTCATTGCAGGTGAATGTTGTTTCGTTGACATGACATACATGTTGGTAACTTTTTCAAGATTACGATAATAGTTCAACAATGTCAATGTAGTAAATAATTTTGAGTATGTACGTGCTCATGGATGCACTTGAAATGCATTTCCTATACACATTAAACTTCTAACAGTCTAATGTGGTATTCCTAAGTGCGTAACAGCGTTATATACATTTACACCACAATGGGCATGCTATTTAAATCAAATATATCAACTAAGACTTATGTTCAGTATTTTAACAACGACAACACCGCAACCACCACCAACAACAAACACACACGTATACAGTCTATGAACGTTATAAGTAAACAATCAATAATAAATATTGCCTTGCACATGGCATATTTTGAAACACTTAGGAGCAGTACCGATACCTGCACCACGCTCTCATGCACACATTCACCCTGCCTTGGGAGCCAGTCAAGGTCGACAACTTCTCTTGCTACATGCAACAGAGCGGTGTTTAACAGACATTTAGAGGTATTTCAAATAATTACCTAACTATTGCATTCAAAACGGTTTTTACAAATGGTGTATTTACATGTTTTCTTTTGTCAGAAAGAACATACAACTTTAGAACAAATTTACACATGCATATTTCTTCGAAGAGTTCAAAAACACATCCTTTTTGTGAATTAGTATGAACACTGTGTTTTGTGATGTTCTGTGTGTTTTTGTACGGTCCATTCTGTCATGGTGCCCACAAACGTGACTTGTTCACATTGTTTCTAGCATGTTTTCTTAGAGCATCTCTTCCATTTATATCACGCAATCTGTTTGGCTAGTTCATACAGCAGAGGACGGACCCTTTAACGGAAGATGAGAAGCAATCATTGGTCGTCAACGAAGTGCGGACTGACAGGAAGCGAAATAATGCTGATAATCCTGGTACAAAATGAAAAATTACAAGTACAAATAAGGATAATTAAGATATTCCGTAAGTGTATTGCATCAGTAAAAATGTTTAACATTTTATTTGTTAAATTAAATGATACGAATTACATTGTTAGTGGTTTGAATAATTTTGTTTTTTATTCTATCAAGGCAATGATCGCAATGTAGGTGTTATATTCCTTGTCCAATGTGATTTTGAAACATTAAATTATGATTACTCGTACTATATAATGGCGTTTCAGTTCATGTTCATGGACATACTACCCATTTATTTTCTACTGCAGACGCCTCTTCCAGCTACAGCGGGTGATTTTCCGTTGCTAGCTCTCCAGGGAAGATGCTCTTGCATTGTCGATTTGGACCTAGAGCACACCAAGAGCAAAGTTAGCGAAGAAAAAAACATGTTATTAGAAACAGTACATACCTGGTTTAAAACATGTTATTAGAAACACTACATACCTGGTTTAAGTTATTGCCTTTTTTTATTTATTTGTATATGAGTAATAAATTATGTACATGCATGGGCAGCTATCCCACAGAACACATATTAATATACGAGAAGGAGCTAAGAAAATATATCATAATGCTTGCTATCCTCAACACTGTGATTGCATGTGTATTTAATGCAGGACATTGGATAGAACTTTCCTGCCGACAACCATATCTTGAGGACAGAACTTGTTGAGGTCACAAGTACCAGAGACGTTGCAACACCACCGTATTATACAAAGATTATTATACTCACTCCTAGTTCAAATGAGACAATCAAGTTCGGTAATCATGTGCAATACTTTTATAATACAATGTATAAGATTCAAACGTTTAAATGAGAACTAAAATAATAGCATGCATTGAATAGTTATTGAAATATAAAAACTAATAACATACTAATGTTGTATTAATACTAAAATATAATTTAAACTGTCTGTTTGAACCACTGCTACACGAGTGATCCCCCATTTACCTTTTACTGGATGAGACATTGAAAGCAAAGTTCCTAGTTCAACATCACAGTTTTGCAAATTCGTACAAGCCACTGACGAGCTATCAAAGGCATCTCCAGATAGAGGACCAATATTCATCCAGGGCATTGTGAAAACGTGATCAAACTGATATAAAACGCAATTAATCTCAGCAGTGTGAAATGCGCATTGCTTCAAAGATGCATTTTTATGTGTTTTATTTAAAAAAGACATTAAAAGGCCTTAAGACATTTGGATCGATTTTTTTTTATTTTGAAGAGCATTCGTATTAAAGACGATGACTTGGTTGCTCGCTGCCATTATTACCAAGTATTAACCTCTTAATAGTTGAAATAGTATTTGAGTTTCAATAATGAACATTTTGTATACATGTATTACCGAGACAGCGTGATGATGACGGTAATATATATGCCGCAAAACAAACACATTGTCTATGTTTGGAACACCATTCGTGTATGCTTGAACGTGTTTTATTGTCTATACATGTATTGTACGAATGAATGCATCTCGTTTCTTAATGGTTGATTTGAAAAAATAGTTTACATCAAAGTCAATAATCCTCATCACAGACATAAAAACAACATTTAATTAACTTGAATATGCAATCAGGTATCTAAAAGAAAATTATACATGCGCAATGCTTGTTTATGGTAGTAAATCATATATTTAACATAAAGGCAAACTCTCTTAATTCAAACATGTTTACAATTTTTTAGTGTATGAAATGCACACTGATCGTCATCCCGTTTATCGCGAGTCTACAATTACGGAAGATTTAGTCAGGATGTGGAGTTTAATAGCTATTCAAAATGGAAAATGAACGATGAAAGAATGTACATAAATAATGGCTTCACTGTTTGCATCAACAGTTGGTTTAATTTCAGAAGATCTGCACAATAAACTACCAATGGAATGTTCTACAGTATCAATGTGAACATACACAATTGTGCATTAAATGCGTTAAATTTGTAATTTGGTGCATTCAGTGATTCATCTGAGAATATCATTTTAACGCGCTTGCTTGTACCATAATCACAAACATCGTTTATGTTTATAATCATCTCTTATTTAGGATGTATTCGTACCTTTCTTTTAAACGCAGTACATTAAAGCATTATAAATTTGACATGTAATATGGTGTCGTGTTCCTATAATAAACGTATGTGCTGTTAATGAAATAGTGATGTGTTCATCATTTATATTAAGTTCTGACTATTTATACTACATAGTAAATAATTACATAGTCCTGGGTTACAAAATGCTTTGCATTTTAGCCTGCGATTCGGACGAGGAACGAATACCAGCATTTAATTATAATACTAAAGTAATTTATGGAAGTTACACGTTTGCTTATACGCTGGGTCGTTTTATGTTCTGGTGTTAGTTTAAACAGTTAAGTCAGTGACCTACATACCGAGCCTGTGATGATGTGCTGTATTTAAAGAAAGGCTGTTTTATAACTGAAACTTAGGAGTCTCAATTAACCACAAAACACTTAGAAATTTATAAACCAGTGATATATGTTGGAGAGATACCAATTTAATTTATTCAGTTTAAGTTAAAACAAATAATATGCAATACAAATAAATGAAATGTGTTAATAATATTGTGCAAACGGATACGTAGGTCATATTCCTACATAGCTCAGACACAACGTCATCGTAAACAAACATGGGGGGGCAATTTTGGAATGTACATATAAAGATATTCGTAGCGAACAATGAATGATAAACAAGTATTTTGAGTTTGCATATGACAGCAACAATGTATATTACCTGACTAAAGCAGATGCAGAATTTACAATGAATACAATAATAAACACTGTAATGTACACATATTACAATATACTTCTAAAATGTTAGTGTTTGCTTACAAAAAAAGCATTGGGTTAGAATATCAACATTAATAAAACATCTTAAGTATTATATAACAATTGTAAATGAATATACATGATGTATAACTTGAATACATAATCTCCAGATCAAACTGTCGACATGATATCAATCCAGAAAACAATGTTTATCTCATACATATATGTCAAATGACACATTTCTGAACTTCACAATTGCTTTACTCCAACGCGATGTGCACTAATTGATCGTGAACACACACTTGGGACTTTCCAATAAATACAACTTAGCGTTAGCACTTACCACTCTTATATCGGGTATACCTCTGTCACCACGTACGTAGGTGACACTGTAGTGGTAAACACGTATCATTAAAAGTTGGTTGTTTATACATATATCACTTATACCGTTTATGTCAGGTGTCATTTCATTGACCGTTGGTGTCATCAATGGTGAAATACACTCCTTCCTTCTCAACACTGACGACCATCACGGGGGCAACCTCGGGTTCATGATCTACGTCAGTAAACATACACTAGATATAATTACAATTTACATTAGAGTGGTATTCTGTTTGGCAAGTGCGTATTATAAGAAAAGCTGATTACGAGGAAAGGTAATGTATCTTTTTACAGAAAACTTCACATGACTTACTATGATTTCGTTAGAGTTTTACAGATATGTTATTTGACCAACTTCAATATTTCATTTACCTGCAGTATCCTTTGCATTTTCGTACTCTGCCGCTTCTGCAACGTATAACCATTGACAGTTAAACTAAAAAAATACAATACTGATGGGTTCATAGATGAAAGAAACTTTTATTCGTATATTAATACGTTCTGTAAAGCCAAACCTTCTTCATATAAAAACGATGTATTATCACTTCGAATAATATGTCATTGAAAGGTTTTATTCATAAAATGAAACTTTGTTTTACCGTTTGACCTAGCAATGGTATCATATGTCGGCGATGTATGGACTGGAGCCGCTGTTTCGTAAACGCCTTCTTTCTTGGTGTTTTGCTGTTGAAATCTAGGATTTTGGAAAATAAGTGACAACCACATCTTGTTTTTCAATACGATTATTTCGCTTAAGGAATTGGTTACAGACCTATTGATTGATAGATTAATTGATTGTTTGATTGATTAATGAATTGACCGCTAGTATCTTTTTATTTATTTAGTTTTCCGATAAAAAGTCGACAAGCAATTTTATTCGTGGTTGTATATGTGCAACTTAAACACATACACTATTTTGACGATAGTTTAAACATACCTTTTTCTCAATAGAACGGCGATTACGACAATGACAACAATCAGGCAAAGACTCCCGATAGAACCACCTACAGCCACATACATGCTTGCTTGTCCAGTCACGGGTTCTTCTGTTAAAGTTAAATAAGTTAAATAACAAATTGTATTTTATATACAATGTACAAAGGCATTTCTCAAAAGGCATTCTTTTAACATTTCAAAGTAATATATTTACATGTACATTATTATAGTTTTTTATTGTATATAAAAATATAATTATTATAGATGATTTGTTTTAATAGGTATATTCTATAGTTTTACCATATTCACCTTGGTGAACCTGACAGAAGTCACCAACAAATCCATCTATGCAGCCTTGCAGACATTTACCGTCAATGTTAGAACATCTAAGTTGGCTATTTTCTTGTGAAAAGCAATTTAAACTGCAAACATGATCACATTTGCCTCCAAAGAATTGGGGATGACATCCTTTTGTACAGTTGCCTGATATGTGTTCACATTCTTTCCTCAAACAAGATGAACTACACTGTACATGGCAAAAAATCCCATACATATATTTGGTTGCACATTGTATGCAAAATCCAGTTTCCTGAACACAAGTACCGTTACATTTGTCGCTGCATGTGAGATTACAAGCATCTCCCCAATATCCATCCACGCAACCTAGATGGCAAACACCAGAATCAGCATCGCATGTTTGGGTTTTACAGTTTGTGGAACATAATAGTTCGCATTTATTTCCCCAAAATCCATCAGAACAAGGTGAACAAGATCCACCTATCACACTGCATGTATCTGAAGAGCATCCAGGACTGCAATACAAGGAACAATTTCTGCCCCAGTAGCCGACATCGCAAAGTAAACAGTGTCCATCAGACTGACGGCATTTGCCTAACAAACAGTTCGTGCATTCAAACTGACACGTGTCCCCATAATAATCATCCCGACACGGAGTACACGATCCATCAGACTGTAAACACTGTGCGGAACATCCTTCGTTGCACGTCGACTGACAACTGTCTCCCCAGTAACCGTCACGACACGGAGAACATGTTCCATCAGACTGTGAACACTGTGCGGAACATCCTTCGTTGCACGTCGACAGACATATGTCTCCCCAAAAACCGGTACGACATGAAGTACACGATCCATCAGATTGTGAACACTGTTTAGAACACCCTTCATAGCACGTCGACTGACAACTGTCTCCCCACAACCCGTCACGACACGGAGAACATGTTCCAGCAGACTGTGTACAATTTGCGGAACATCCTTCGTTGCACGTCGACTGACAACTGTCTCCCCACAACCCGTCACGACACGGAGAACATGTTCCAGCAGACTGTGTACAATTTGCGGAACATCCTTCGTTGCACGTCGACTGACAACTGTCTTCCCAGAACCCGTCACGACACGGCGAACAGGTCCCATCAGACTGTGTACACTGTGCGGAACATCCTTCGTTGCACATCGACTGACAACTGTTCCCCCAGTCACCGTTACGACACGGTGAACATGTTCCATTTGCCTGTGAACACGGTACCGAACATCCTTCGTTGCACGTCGACTGACAACTTTCTCCCCAAAACCCATCACGACACGGAGTACATGTTCCATCTGACTGTGAACACGGTGCAGAACATCCTTCGTTGCACTCCAACTGACAACTTTCATACACGTTTTGCCCCCAATAGCCGACGTTGCAAGGTGAGCAGTACCCACCTCCTTTTCGACATTGGCCAAAACATCCCCGCCCGCATTCATATTGACACCCCAAACTCCACAGTCCGTACTGACAGTCAGAGCAAGAACCATCATACTGTACACAGTCACCTTGACAATCACTGCATAATGTGTCGCACCTATAACCCCAATATCCTTTCCTACACGGTGAGCAATGTCCGTCGGATTGTCGACATTGACCAAAACATCCAGCTGCACACTCGTACTGGCAGCTGGCTCCCCATTTCCCGGTACCGCATGATGAACATGAACCGTTTAACTGAACACATGACAATGGACAGTCACTGCCACAGAGCTGTTCACATTTGTTTCCCCAGAAACCGTTAGCACAAGGTGAACAATGTCCACTAATCTGACGACATGTACCTAACGAACAGCCATTGCTGCATTGTTGCTCACATCTGACACCCCAATAACCGGGCTTGCAAATTGAACAAGTTCCATTTGAATGATTACATGTGCCTTCTGGACACCAGAGACTGCACTCCCGGTCGCAGTTTGAGCCCCAATAACCATCGATACACGGTGAACAGTTTCCTGTCCAGCGTTCACAAGTGCCATTCGGACAACCTTGTCCACAGGTAGCGGTGCAGTAACGATTCCAATGACCGTCCACACAACCATACTCGTCGTTACACCTGTGATATGGGTTACATCCGCCAGCACAACACGCGCACCATCCTGTACAATCTGCACAATAACCTGAAACACCACCCATTGTTAAGAGAAAACAGTTTCCTTTGCGAATATAGCCAAATGATTTCTTTAAACAAAATTGTTTCCTTACAATGACATCAGTAACTGCAATAGATTAATGCTATTTTTTCTTTGCAGTTAAGGTTAAGCCCAGGGTAAAACATTTTTATCATTGATACTTTACTTCATTTGAGCTTCGCTTGGAATGCATAGGATTGTTTTAATTAAGGTCTACAATTCGTAATGAGGATCGCAAATATATAGGTTGCAATAAAATTTAGTTACACAAGCAAAATTAAAGTATCTTATATTAAATAGAAACTTTTAAACCACGGAGGTTTTAAAAACACTGTTGCACTAATGATACATTAATTTATGAAACTGTAAAGAGAAATAAATTTGTTTACCTCCTCTTTATATAAATATAGTTTAAATTGTTCAATCTTGTTTCATAACTTAAACAATTAAAACAATGTAAAAAGCGGCCTGGCCATTACTTAATAAATGTAAACTTCTTAAATGTTACTAGGTTTGTAAGGCGTCTGTTTTGCTGCAAATGATTGTTTTAGTTAGGAACTGCATACCTTAATATGCATTTTCCACCATATAATCCAATTATGAAGATTAGGAGCAGGATCACAGAACGAATAGTACTTGTTAACCTCGTTAATACAAAATCAAAAAAATGTATGTGACCGTATCGACAATTAAAACATTAACCCCTTATATTACAAACAGTCTCTTATGCCTGTGAAGGGTTATACAATGTTGTATGAGTATGACGGCATTTTTGCACACGTTAATGCAATCTTCTAATTTGGTGCTATTGTTGTTAGTATTGTAAACGTCTGTACATTTTCTGTTTTAAGCAAATAGTGGAAACAATTTTATTTTTATTGTGGGTATTTGTGCCAATAATGTTTGTTTATGGCATGCCATTACATTGGTATATGTACCATCGTATACACGATTGGTTATTTAAAATATATGAAGACATTTAGAGATTATATGCCTGTATATTTTTACCAGACTTGTTTACATCTTACTTTTTAACCATACTTAAGCAGTGAATCCTTCTTCCGGTAATATGCGAAACTGCCAAATAAAGTTATCCATGCATGGTAGAGTATTACAGAAAAAAGACTTGGTTGATAAAGTGTTGCCCGCAAATTTGGTTTTGTATATTTATGTTTTGACCCATTACGTGAAAACAGTGAAGTAGCTGGACTTCAATCAATATGTGCAGTTGGTATAGATTGGTGTAGAGGTTATGCATCGGACTGCGATGCGAGAGGGCCCGGGTTAGATTCCCGGCTATGGCAAGGGTTGATGTTCGAACTTTGGAAGCTTGAATAGTAGTTAAGTACGTTAAGTATCCGGAGAACGGTATGTGTGATGTTTGTTTTTGCGTTTACCAAATGAGAAACTAGTGAACAACATGTGTGAATGTGATAAAACCCCAAACGCTGCCAGCGCTACTCCTAGACATATTATCGCATATGTTTCTGCCAAATACAATTAAACATGCTGTGCTGTCATGACATCGTTCGGTGAAATTACTGCGATTGATCGGAGCCTTCAGACCTATAGTTTGTTATAAAATTAGAAATGCACTTTCTTTATAAGAACGTTTCGTTCAATGTTAAATGTCTGATAGTTGAACTAGAATTTGAGTAACAAGTAAAGTATTACCAGAATCGCTAGGTAGCGTGACGATTATGGTAATAAATAACGCAAAGCAACTGCATTGTCTATGTTTGTGAAACCATTAATGTATGCTTAAACATTTTTAGTATAATTGTACAAATAAAATGTAACACCGCGTTTCTTTATCAATCGATGATTTGTAAAAATATTTTTTGTCAACATCAATAATGCTCTTCACAGAAGGAAATACAACATTTAATTCAATTGCATATGCAATCACTTATCGCAATATAAGCGAAACGCCTGCCTAGGGTATGTGTTCAACCTTTCATTGTAAATCATATATTAAACATAAAAAGTCCCTCTAAGTTGAAACATGTTTAGAAATCTACTGTATCAAATGCACACTGCTCGTCACCCTTTTAATCGAGAGTCTTCAATTACGGAAGTTTATGTCGGGATGTGAAGTTTAATAGCTATTACAAAAGAGAAGAGAACGAGCATTCACAAATTAAAGAATGTTTTTAAAAATGGATTATACGACCGCCGTTGACATGAACAGTTGGTTTAATTTTTAGAGATCTCTACAAAGGTATACGAATGGAACGTTAAGCATTATCAATGTAAACACTACACACATACAATAGGTTAAAATTGTAATTGGTGTGAAATGTGATTCAACTGAGGATATTTTTAACGCGTTTAACGTAATATATAATTATAATCACATGTAGGTTTGACAAAAAACATCCCCTGTCCTTCATTGCTACACTATACCCTGGCAAACATCGTTTATGTTTAGTATCATCTCTTATTACGTATATATTCATATCTTTATTTCAAACACATTACATTAAAGTTTAAAACAAATTTTAACATGACACCCAAATACAAAATCTAAAATGTAACCAGAAACCTTTACTCCTACTTTTATTCCTCCATATGCATGAAACGAAGATTTTAAACTTAGTTATATGTACACAATATTTACACGAGACATAAATATACAGTTTATAGCAACAACCTTTTCTCTCTTCAATTGGTGACGATGTTCAGTAAAAAAGGAAAAGTGTACAGTGATGGACAAACCAAAATAAGCTGATCATTGTTTTAAGGCTGCTTTTCCTGTGGTCATAAATCATCTACGCCACCAGGCTTGGCATCCTTCGACGTTCCTCATACAGACGCGGGCCGGCGCCCGTACGGTTTATGTCCACGCAAGACGAAACAGATGAAACTCCTTTTGTGTCCGGGCGATTTAAACATTGGCTTGTGTTTTGCACATGGTTAATGTAGCACGGTGTCAGTTTTATATGTGACAACACCATACTTGCTTATTCAAACATGTGTACTATCGCTTTAGCTGCTTGCCTAATAATTTTTGTATTTAAAGAAACTTGTTTCACAATATGAATCCTTCCTAATTTTACATCAATGGTAAAAGAACGCTATTATTATTATTATTATTATTATTATTATTATTATTATTATTATTATAATTATTATTATTATTATTATTATTATTATTATTATTATTATTATTATTATTATTACTTTGATACTCTAAAAAATAGAAATTTTAGTACGTTGTCGAATATACTTAGTGCGGGATTTATTCTTGTGATATTTAAAAGATATTTTAGGCTAGTGACCTAAAAACTGAGCCTGTAATGATGTGCAGTATTTTCTAGTAATGGTGTTTCAAATTCCGAAATCTAGGAGTCTTAGTCCAACAGCGAGCATAGGAATTATAAACCAATTAATAATTTTGACGAGATGCTAATGTTCTAAACATTATTTTAGAATTTTAACTTACATAGCAAGTGATTTATATGATATATGAAGCATCATTATCAAGTGCCTTTGTGTATATTCTAAGTTTAACTCCTTCGGTTAAAACAATTTAAATGCAAACATATACATACTGTTTACAATATTGTGGAAACGGATAAATAAGTCATATTCTTACACATATCCGACACAACATCATCGCAAACAAACATGCATGGCAATGGATAATTTTAGCGATGAATGATTAAAAAGCATTTACAGTCTGTTTATGACAGCAACAATTGTATTACCTGACTTAAGCAGCTGCAGTATTTAACATAAATAAAAAATAAATAGTATATTGTTCATATATAGAATCTACATTATCCTACAACAATGGTAAAAGTTTATTTACCAAAAAGGGTTAGAATATCAAGATTTATAATGACGCTATTATATTACAATTGCAAATGAATGTACACGTTGTATAACTTGTTTACATACATATCCAGATCAAATTGTCGACATTACATCAATGTAGAATGCAATGTTTTTCCCATATGTCAAAAGATACATTTCTGAACTTCACAATGTTCTATACTTCGACGTGATTTACACATACTAAATATGATCTTGAACACCTTTCTTCTGACTTTCAAATTAATACAACTTAGCGTTTGCACTTGCCAATATTATATTGGGTAGAACGCTGTTTGAATGACACATGTATGTGCCATTCCACTTACATGTACGTAGATGACACTCTAGTAGCAAACACACGTAAAATGTATATATCAGTTGTTTTATACATATAACCACTTTTACCGTTTGTGTCATTTTATTGACTGTTTTAGTCTTCAAAGTTATAGTACACAACTTTCTTCTGAACACAGACGACCAAGGTTGGCACATTCTTGCAGTAATGACCTACGCCATTATACAACAAAAGCAATACATATTATGTATCGCTGTATAATAATATATTATTCCCATTTCTCTATAAAGAAATATATTTATAAATAAGTATTTTATTTTGGTTGGATGAGTGTATGTAAACCAATTTTGAAAACTGCAAAAGGTGCATTATCCCATAAAATCTACTCTAAATAACAGTATTTTCACTCAAAATATTCACACCTATTTCCTGGCATTTGCATTCCCTATAGCTGCAGCTGCTGGTGCATTGTCGTACTCTGTCTCACCTGAAACGTGAGATTATTGACACTTCATCGAAACTATACATTTGTCCTGGGTTTATAACACACAGCACACTTGTTTAAAATATAAACGACCTATTCAAAGCCAGACCGTTTTTGTAAAGAATGGTACCAAACAGTGTTAATAATTCACATTGAAAGCGTTTATTCATACAAATGAACTCTTTACCATTTGCCAACGCAATGGTATTATATGTCGGCGATGTATCAACAGGGACTGGAGACTCGTAAACGCCACCTTCGGTTGTAGTATGTCTGCGTTGAAACCTGAAATTATGGGAACAAAATGTCAACGCAAAGACCTTTATAAGTTAAAAGTGTGTAAGGTTGGTTATAAATTCAGTGATTGTATGCCTGAGTGCAATCTTATGTAGGGTGATGAAATGACTGTTTAAATGAATGATTTGTTGTTGTTGTCGATGTTGTTGTTGTTGTTCATGATGTTGTTGTTCATGATGTTGTTGTTGTTGTTGTGTTTTTGTGGTGCGATTTTGGTGAATATTTCAAATCCTTACCTTCGTTTTAAAAGAACGACGACGATGACGACAATGACCACACCGACAATAAGACCACCGATAAAACCACCGACAGCGGCATACAAGCTCTCTTGTCCAGTCACGGCTTCTTCTGCTAATTATTTTACACCAAATTGTACTTAATGCATATCTAATATGTAAATAATCTTAAACTGGCATACTTATTTGGATTTAAAGTAAGTATTCTTTTATCCAAAATACAACAATGATCTTCGAAAGATGAAACATGATAGCAAATTTTGTGTGATAAAATGTGACCACTCACCATGGCGAATGTCACAGTAGTCACCAACAAATCCTTCTATGCAGCCTTCTAGACATTTGCCGTTAACGTAATAACACCTTGGTCGGTTGTTTACTGGCAAAAGGCAATTCAAGCTACAATTATGTTCACATTTGCGTCCAAACAATTGGTTATGACAACCTATGGTACAGTTGCCTGAAATTTGTTCACATGCATGCAGGAAGCAAGATGAGCTACTCCTTTGATCGCATAAAAGTCCAAACATAGATTTGTTTACACATCCCTTGCAGTAGCCTGTGTTTTTATCACACGTGTCCGCACAGTTGGCGTCACAAGAAGTGCAAGTGTCTCCCCAGTATCCATTAATACAAGTGATACACGTGTCACTGGAATTACATGATATACAGTCTGATATACACATCTTATCACACGTACTGCCCCAGCGTCCTGCCTTGCATGACCAGCAAGACCCATCGATCTGGTTGCAGATGTCTGATAAACAGCCATCACTGCATTGCTTGGTACAGTCTTTTCCCCAGTATCCATCTCTACACGAACACAATCCGTCATGTTGTGAACATTGATTGGAACAACCTGTGCTGCATACTTTAGTGCAGCTGTCACCCCAATATCCATTTGAACACGGTGTACAAAAACCGTCAGTTAAATTACATGTGTCTGATGAGCAAGCAGAACTGCAAAACGAGGTGCAGTTTCTGCCCCAGTATCTGTCATCGCACTGCAAACATATTCCATCTGACTGGCGACATTTGCAGTTTGTGCACACATACTGACAACTGTCTCCCCAGAATCCGTCAAGGCACGGCGAACAAGAACCATTTAACTGTGTACACTGTGTTGAACATCCTTCGGTGCACACATACTGACAACTGTACCCCCAGTAACCGTCACGACAGGGAGAACATGTTCCATCAGACTGTGTACACTGTGCGGAACATCCAGGATTGCACGTTAGTCTACAGGTGTTTCCCCAATATCCGACGTTGCAAGGTGAGCAGTTCCCACCGACCTCTCGACACTGACCGAAACACGCCCTACTACATTCAATATTACACCTACTAAAAAGTCCATATGCGCATCTTGAGCACGAACCATCAGACTGAACACAATCACCTTCACATTCACTGCACGATGTATCGCATTTATAACCCCAATGTCCTTCTCTACACGGCAAGCAATGACCATCGGATTGTCGACACTGACCAAAACAGCCATCGGAACACTCATATTGGCAGTTGCCTCCCCATTGCCCAGTACTACATGATGAGCATGACCCGTCTAACTGGACACATGACGATGGACAGTCACTGCCACAAAGCTGTTCACACGTACTTCCCCAGTAGCCGTCTATGCACGGTTGACACCGCCCTGTCCATCTGTCACAAGTGTCGTTATAACAACCTTGGTTACACGTAGCAGTGCAGTAACGATTCCAATGACTCTTTACACATCCAGCCGTGTCGTTACATCTCCCCCATGGGCTACATTCACCAGCACAACAGGAACATGGTTTACAATGGCCACAATAGCCTGAAAAGTGTGTTGGCATTGATCAGTTTACTTTGTACATACATGTACTGTAGAATCATTTTGAAGGGTACTACCAATAAATAAGTTCTTGCAATATATGTACGGTGCCAATTTAAATCTATAGCTTTTTATCGCATTGCTCATTGACTACATTTGCCAGGAAAATCCAATGAGCGGTTTCAGAAGAGAATATGTGTAAGTAAAAATGTTAACGCACGACGGACGACGCAAGACGGATGACGGACGACGGACGAAGACCGATGACAATAGCTCACCCTGAGCACTTTGTGCTCAGGTGAGGTAAAAACCGGAGAATAGGGAAACCTACTAACACAAATAGCAGCAATATATTTTAAAGTTGTTTTTCAAAATAAGGTCAGGATGGGTATTTGCATGTTATTTTTTCACTTATCGATGTACGTACTGCCTCGGTGCCACAAATGTTTCAGAGCTGACTCCTCTACTGTTTCATATAATATAATGCTTATTGGCATTAGGACTAGTTCTAAAGCTTAAAGCAATAAGCTAATCGATGACATGCAATAAGTAGATTGACAACCATGAAAATGATGTATTCTGTAACTAACATTTAAAAAAAAACATTTTTAAACACTATTTGCACGTCGAATGAAAAAATCCGCCGCTGTCTCCGCGATATTTTCTTCTTAATTAACATCTGCACATATTGAAAAATAACACTAAGATAAAAATCGCACTTTACCAGATGTTTTTGGGCAGTGTTGCCGGGCGAGTTTATTTAATATAGTCATAATTATCTCAGAATTTTTATGAAGTGAGTAATACATTCAGAATTCCCGAATGTAGTCCGTTGCTATTATGTGCTACCGGAAGTGAGCAAGGTAAATGAGCCTGGGAGTATGCGTTGTAATATAGCTGTAAATATGTATGTTGTTAAAATATTTGTTATTGTATTATATGATCACTGCTTGTCCAAAGGAAGCATTGCCTTATGCCTAGTGTTTGATAAGTGTTTGGTGGGCGTTAAGACATTGTATTTTTTCCGCATCCACTAATATAAGACTTTCAAACATTTAACTAGGCTTTTATACTATTGTACGTTAGAGAAATTAGTACTAAGTATATTGACAAACTCAACCCATATTGGCAGCCATAACAATATGGCGAAAAGCTTAAGAAAAAATCGCACCGTGTGAAAACTTCTTTTGAATTAAATATGCTAGGTCTATATCTTGATACTCTGATAATCGGTGTCACACATTTTGCAGTATGTTAAGTACACTAAATGAAGTAACATTGGCCAACATGTTGCTGTTGGTGATGTTGTTGTTGTTTATTTACTAATAAAGAAAAAAAACACAAAAATAACAAAACCAAAAGCAAGAATAACAAGCCTTGCCAGAAATGGGGATCGAACCCCAGAACTCTCGCACCCTAATGAGATACGCTACCTCTGTGCCAACGAGTCAACTGATAATATAGATATTAGTCAAGCTATTTAACTGTTTCAGCGTAATAGGCTGAAACATAAAAAAAACAAAGCAACAGTTGCGGACAACACCTTTTGAAGTCATTTAATGTTATATTTAACATGCACTGATAACTATGTTTGGCAGTATAAGCATATTAATGGAAGGAGGATTCTCTGCTGAAGTATGGTTTAAAAGAAAGATGTACAATGTACACGAATCTGTTCAAAAGATGCAGGCATGGCATCTATATAAGTCCGATTTTGTTTCATTTGATAAAACGTAATTGTCGAGTTTTTAACTGTATAAAAATGCTTAATTTTTAAATGCAACTGATTGACTATAAGGAAGACAACAACTGATGCGTTGTGCAGTAAAATGCAATTTAAAACGTACTTGGGTTTCAGTTGTGAATCTAACATCTCTTACAACAGAAATATCGAATACGGCCGCTGTATGTGCAGACATTGCATGTCTTTGTTTTGTAGTACGAACCGGAAGCAAACACTACAGTAGTGTTTTTGATTGGGCAAACATAATTATGTTGTTTAATTCTGGTGTATGACATTTTATTTTATCTTAAAAAGTTTATTTTTGGTTATGAAACTATAAATAAGGATTCATATTTGCTCTTTCCGTACATAATAACGATTGGTTAACTTAACTATGCCGTAGTTCGAGGGGTGGTTTGTCGACCCGGCTTGTTATGTCTTTATTATCTTAAGCCTCGTTCAAACTCTCGCGGGTATGCCCCGGTGCGTCTTTGCAGTTTGTAGTCGGCGGACCAGGGCAAACCGGGACGAATCGTGAAGTAATGACCAGACCCGGTTTGGGGCAAACAGTAATCACGGTCTGTCCCGCTTATGCTACGGTTTGCATTCCCGGTGTAGCCCCTGGGGCGCTACGGTGTGTCCCGGTGCGTCCCGATACACTACGGCTCTGCCCCGGGCATCGGCGACAGGGCCCCGGTGTCACTACGGCTAGTCACGGAATTAGGACGGCAACATCCCGTTGTTATACGGTAGCAAATGAATATCGATGGAATTTCCGTAATATATATGGCATTTGCCAATTACATAACTCAAATTACATACTAAGGTAAACAAGAACAGTCATTAGAGTGAGAAATAAGATAGGTGATGGCGTAAGCAGCGAAACAGTACCTCCCTATCCCCTCTTTAATCTTATATTATTAGAACTAATACAAATAACCTGAGTAAAACTTAAACATGGTTAAAATACTGTTTCTGTAGTTCAATCGGCTTCCACCGACTTGTACCGTAGTCATACCGTAATTCCATCGTAACATTATAGGCATTTACCGACTGCTACCGTGCCAATCCATAGTTCGACCGGCAAGAGTCGGGGCTACGCCGGCTTTCTTCCGTGACACACCGTGGCCATGCCGGGAGTCAACGTATCTCCACCGTGGACACAGCTCGTGCCGGTTTGCTACGGTTTCGCCCGGTGGTTTTATGGTTTTAACGTATTTGAAACAACCGGGCCACTTCCCCTGATCGCCGGTTCAACAAGGTTTATTCCGAGTCAATACAGTGCGTGCCTGTGTCGCTACGGTGTGCTCCCGGTTGACCCCGTTGTTCACACCGTCGCGAGGCTTTGACTGCAAACGGGACTGTGTAAACTAGGCTTTAAATCTGTAAGTCACTACTGGTTTTGTTTAATAAATGAAAAAAGGAGTCCCAAATGAAGCATTCTTAGGAAGATCATAAATACTTCTCACAATTATATTTATTTAGCAAATCAATTCAATTCGTGTATTGTGTTAACGGCCACCGGTCTTGTAGCATAAAACAAGCATATGTCCGCTAGTGCGGCCAATACATATATATATATATATACACACAATAACAATGTAATATGCAGTATGTGTGTTTGGTTATATCCCAGTTTCGGCTGAAATGAACGTTTTAAAATAAAATGTCTGCATATGATTAAAGAACATAACATGGATATCAAGTTACACTAAGCAAGATTATAGATACGTTTCTCACTCAAACAAAATGTCCCAGCATAGAATTGTAATAGCACACTTTTTTTGCATTATATATAATCCGTTTCGAACTTTTTTTGTTGAAAATATTGTTCTAAAATTAGAATGAGTTATAAACGTGAGGCGTTATTTTAGCTCTCACAAGGTGTGCGGCTAAGGGAGTTCCTATATATTAATAAACCGGGATATCCTTTCTGGACCAGAGGACGCGCGTAATGTACTTGTTTAACATGTTTCTAAAGTTAACGAGGACTTTCAATGAATTATAAATTAAGTATTCTATTAATAATGATTATTTGTGAAATAAATACTGCTGTTTATTTCGATTTGTTTATATTTTTAATTTTAAAAAGAAATACTGGTATAAAATGTATACTTACCTATTTGCATCGTTATCAAAAATAAAAACACACATATCCATAAATAAGGTTTCAAAATATACTGAGGTCGTTTTTCTTCCATATTTACTCGTCTGCGATTGCAATGCAATTTAAAACTTGAACTATGAATTTAACTTCCGTGTTTATGATTTGGTTCAGTGAGAAACAGTGAACGTTTACAATAATAACATGCTTGTACGAAATGGTCGTCTACATTAACCGTATTTACAGCTGACTTTAGTTAACGTAATTGTCAAATCACGATGAACATTTTTACATAAAATGTCAATGTATGCTCCTTTTCTTCTCTAGTAAATGCCTGCAAGGATAAAAGAAATAAACTCCTAACATTGGTTAAATGTATTTTGTTTACGTTTTGAAAACCACATGCGTAGTACTAATAAACATTACTACTACAATCGGCTTTAAACTCGTCTCAAGGCTGTGTCTGTAAAATAGGGTTATAAGAGTGAGTATTCGGTCCGTAGCTATAGAAATACAAGACCAAGTTTACTTTTGATTTTACAGGTGTTTAAAATTTATCATAACAGGTTTGTTCAGTTGTAGCAAACACTGAACACAATTGGAGATCGTGTTTATTATCAGCACGTTTTGTGGCAATTTCTTATTGCTTGAACCAAAAGAGGAACTCTCTGAATCATTATCACATATGCTCCTGCCAGATGAAATTAAACGTTCTCTTCTGTCATGACATTGTACGGAAAACGCTGTGATTGTTATGAATATTCAGTTTTATTTTTCGGTAGAGAATCTGAACTTCACTTTGTGGAACGAAGTTTCTTCTTTTATGTTAAATGTCGAAAGTTGTACTAGTATTATCTTTAGGTGACATTTAAGTTTTACCCAAATAGCTAATCAGCATGATGGGCACGATTATATATGACGCAATTCTTTTGTATTTCCTATGTTAAAACACCATTTTTAAAACTACATTTTATATCTCATTTTCCATGTACGAAAAAAAAATGAAACATAAAATTGAATTTAAGAAGAAGCCACGTATCTAAAATTTTTAGAACACCCCCGATGGAACCTCCGATAGCTGCATACAAGCTTGTGCGCCCAGTCACGGCTTCTTCTGTTCAAATGTATTTATTATTTTCATTATTATTATTGATATTATTATTATTATTATTATTATTATTATTATTATTATTATTATTATTATTATTATTATTATTATTATTATTATTATTATTATTTCAGTATTGTCTTAATATTTTTCTTTATTTATTAGTTTTTTATTTACATTTTAATATACATCTCAATATGGCTTGGAGTGATGTACATTAGTTTCGTAAACAAACGAAATTTCATTAAACTTTTAAATCACAATTATAGTAAACATATACCATTACAATTGTTGCTGCACGTGAGATAACAGTAATCTCCCTTGTATCCACCCGCACATCCCTGATTACACACACCAGAACTTTGATTGCATGCTTGATCTTGGCATTTATCAGAACATTTTGTGCAATCATTTTCGCGTATATTCTTTTGTAATAACCTTTGCCACACGTGCAATAGCCTGTGACTTTATCACACGTATCTTTGCAGTGAGAGCCACATGGAATACACGTTTTTCCCCAATACCCATCTACACATGTGATGCACGTGTCACTGGCGTTACATGACTTGCAGTTTGGAATGCACAACTGATTACACGTTGTACCCCTGCGTCCGTCTTTGCATGAAGAGCAAGACCCGTCAGCTTGGCTACATGTACCTAATGAACACCCTTCCTCGCATTGTTGAGTACACTTGTTTCCCCAGTATCCGGTTACACACGGCGAACAATGTGCATCAGACTGTGAACACTGGTTGGAGCACCCGTGGCTGCACAAAAGGTCGCATGCGAGCCCCCAGTATCCATTATTGCAAGGTGAACATGACCCGTCAGTGATATTACATGTCTGTAATGAGCAACCTTGACTGCACGACGAGGCACAATTGTTGCCCCAATGTCCATCATTGCACGGCAAACACTTTTCATCTGACTGATGACATTTACCTGATAAACAGTTTGTGCACGTCGACTGACAACTGTCTCCCCAGAACCCATCACGACACGGTGTACACGATCCATCTGACTGTAAACACTGTGTAGAACATCCTTGGTTGCACGCCAACTGACAACTGTTTCCCCAGGAACCGTCACGACATGGAGAACACGATCCATCGGCCTGTAAACACTGTGTAGAACATCCTTGGTTGCACGCCAACTGACAACTTTCTTCACAGTTTTGCCCCCAAAACCCGACGTTGCAAGGTGAGCAGTATCCACCTCCTTTTCGACATTGACCGAAACATCCCCTCCCGCATGTATATTGACACGCCAATCCCCACAGTCCATACGTACAGTCAGAGCAAGAACCATCAATTTGTACGCAATCACCTTGACAATCGCTACATAGAGCGTCAAATTTATATCTCCAATAACCTGTCCGACACGGTGAGCAATGTCCGTCAGATTGTCGACATTGACCAAAACAGCCATTTGCACACTCATATTGACAGCTGTGTCCCCATTTCCCGGTACTGCATGATGAACATGATCCGTCTAACTGAACACATGAATGTGGACAGTTACTGCTACATATTCGATCACATCTATTTCCCCAGTAGCCGTTTTTGCACGGTTGACATCGCCCTGTCCATCTGTCACACGTGTCGTCATGACAACCTTGGGTACAGCTAGCAGTGCAATAACGATTCCAATGACCCTTCACACACCCATACTCGTCGTTACACCTTCTTCCTTGGTTACATCCGCCAGCACAGCACGAACAACTCCCTGCACAATCTCCGCAAAAGCCTAAATATTTGATTTTGTTAGATTAGTAAGTTATTTCTAAATACTGTAAAAACTCTTTGAAGGTTACGTACAATAACATGGTTATATTATTTTGCAATAAATGCACAGTTCCGATTTTAATATATTTCTCTTTTTTATCTGTATTATAATTTTCGCGTCAATTAATTTTCATCGATTTCATCATTCACTGCATTTAATCGTTGCCTTGAACGCATCTGATATATTAGGTTCATTTTAAAATGTATTTTCTACCAAATAACTTGATTATGCATACAATTATGCAATGATGCCAAAACTCAACGACAATTTAGTGCGTTGTATAACAGATATGCAATAGATATAAGCAGACACAGTTGATAATATTGAACATGCAGTATCAAGTTATTACCACACTATAGTTGAGATAAGATCCGCGCCCCACCCAGTGCATATGAATTTTATGTCATTGTATTATTTGTTGTTTACTTTTAAGTTAACGGGCTTTTCAAAGGAATCATGTCCTGTTAGCAAAAGGAGTTTGTTATTTGTTGTGTGGGCGTTAAGTCCGTGTATTTATTAAAAGCTTCGATTGAGGAGAAATGTCCAACTAAGTCTCTTTATGTGCAGATCATTCATTGTTTTGTAGCACATGTCGCGTGGTCAATACATTGTAGTGTTGTTGATTGTGGAGATTTTTTTTATTTACACATATTGTATAAATAGCTAAATTGGCTATGGAAGTATAATTATTTAAAGATTTTATTTTATATGTAAGTATTTGCTCTTTCTATAAAGATTACCACTTGGTTCACTTTTCCGTAATTTGATGAATGATAAAGTCACTCCTGCTTGTAATGTCTTAATCATCTTTAATCTTTTAATTAATAAATGTTTTGTTAAATAAATGAATGAAAAAGGACAATCCAAAGGAAGCATATTTTGCGTGTCAGACGTATAATATTTATTTCTGACAGTTATAAAAGTAATCGTCAATTATATTTAAGAAGAAAAAGTATTAAATGTACACTTACCTATTTGCGACGTTATAAACAAAATAAATACAGATATCCATAAAAAAGGATTTAACATATATCGAGACCACATTTCTGTCATAATAACATGTCTGCGACTTAGGCGCTTTTGAAAAGATCCTGACTTAAACTTCCGTGTTTATAATTTGCTTCAGTGGGAACCATTGCGAATTTACAATACAAGTTGTACTAAATGGTAATATTATACACCGTATTAAATACAGATTCACATGCTGTGAATAAACTAATTTTTAAATCAAGATTTTTAAATACGATAGTTATTTTATGTTCCGTTTCTTTTTATAGCTGATTGCAAGAATTAAAATCAATAAACTGATCTTAACATTTGTAATATGTCGATGAGTTGACGAATAACGCTTACCAATATTATTTTAATATTTAAAACGTATTAGCCTGAATTAAAAAAAAAACAGGACAAAACCGTATCTAGATTTTGGGCTGTTGCATGAGCATACTAGAACACGACTTTTAGTTCAATCAAAACGGCTCCGATCATATGTAAAAAATCTAATGAACACAAGTTGTGTATAAACTGCCCAAATAAAAACCCAATGTGGCATCCGTACACATAGTTTTATATCAACAGAAAATATCTTGTAGGATTTGCCCATGAATTTCTTCATGGCGTTGTCTGTAACGTGCGGATGTTAAAGAGTGTGTCTAGTCCGTAGTTGTGAAAATACAAGACCCAGTTGATTTTATTTTAAAGTTCGCACATCACAATATATAGTATCTTTGTGTTGTTTTATAAAATTCTGAACACAGTCTGAGACCTTCTTGATAATAATTAATGACAGTTAAGGACAGTGTATCAAATGTCGATTTTTGCTACATGTTGTATGAAAAACACTGTGCATAGCATAGCGAATTGTATTAATCAGGAGGTTACAAATTTAGAAAAAGGCAGCTTCCTTATGAACGTTTACTCGAGGCTATAATTGAGAAATGTAGCCTCGGTTGTTTTAAAATCGTTCATCAATTGTAATGAAAGATGCCACATCACCGATGCCACAAGCGCATGCGAGGGGCATTATTTTCAAATGTAAAGAACATGTAATCCATTACCCTTAAGGACCATAAAATATTACTTCGTGAAATGAAAACAACCTTTTATAAGATTTAGGTAACACAATCAGTATAAAGAATAACATTATTTCAGAGTTTATTTTACAAACATTATAATAAACTTTTAAAATGTTAATAAGTGATAGTTTTATCAAAACAATGCACTTAGTAAGGAACACAGAAAATATATTACAGCAATCATATGTCAATCGCAAATGTGAAAACAGCCATTAAAATCATGAATAACCCGAATACATACATCTTTAGATTAGCTCATAACATCAATTCAAACAACGAAACCAATGATTTGCATAAGTCAATATGCATTTAGGAGCAAAGGGCACACCAATTCTGATCCTTAAAACGTGTTGAATGTCAACAATATGTGTACGTGAACAACTTTGAATAAAAATAACTTGACATTTGCCTCTAATGTAGAGTAGAACTGTATACGAAACACACATTTATGACCCAATTCATCTACGTGGATGACAACCTAGTGGCGAATTATCGTTTTTGTAGCAAAGTTGGTTTTAATACTTATATACGTACAAGATCTTTTAATCACCACGTTGGTTCCACGTGTCATTTCACTGAGTGTTTGTGTCGTCAATGGTGAAGTATACACCTTCCTTCTCAACACTGACGACTATGGTGGACGCTTCCTCAGGTAAATGATCTACGTCAGTAAACGTTAATCAAATACAACAATAATTTAAGAGTATTACTGTGTTTGGTAGGTGCATGTACTATGTAGCAGGACACGACGGATGACAATGTATAATTTAAAGTCTACTTCATATTGCATACTATGGTGTCGTAAGAGTCTTACAGATATTTTAACAACTTGAATCATTCTTGCGCCTGCAGTTTCCTGTGCATTATCGTACTCTGGCAATACATAATAAATGAGTGACTAAGCATAAATACTTCTTCCCCTATCTAAACAGATTTCCCGATGATTGGTGTTTTAGAGGTCATTGTCTACATATAAAAGTCGCATGCTTGTGTAAGAAATAATGTGTCTAACCCTTTTTAAACTAACCGCATATATTGTCCTTATACATGTTAATGTCAAATAACATACACCATTATTGGCATTAGCGCTCTTTTCAAGGCTCTGTCTATAACATGCGTAAATTAAGAATAAGTCTTATACGTAGAAGCATTAAAACAGTTGAAAACTGTTTTGTGAAGTTAAAACAATCACAAACGATCATAATACGATTGTGCCTCTTTATCAAATACAGAATCTAATCTGAGAACTAATTTATCATAACCATCATAATTTTCTAGTGTTTGGATTTGCAATATATGAATAAACATTGCATAGCAATATATCCCATCACCAGAATACCAAGTTAACAAATACAGATACTTTATGAACATTCTGTGTGTGACAACACGCCTGTGGGTCAGGTGAGTAAAGGTGGAGAAAAAAAGATTTTACCCGAAGATGAACTTTTCAACAAAATGTGTGAATGTGATAAAACGCAAACTCTGCAAAGGCGACTCGTCGACATAAATTATTGCAAATTTAACCTGCTCATCTGTCATTATATCGTCAGGAGAACACTGCGAATGCTTGGAACCTTGCGAACTATATTTTGGTATTACATTAGGAATGCACTTCCTTGATGAGAACAATGTAATAAATGGTAAATACCTGATAGTTAAAATAGTATTTTAGTAACAATAATATATATATTACCGAAACCGCTAGTTAGCGTGATGATTACGGTAATTTATGCCGCAACTGCATTGTCTATGTGTAAGAAACTATTCGTGTATATTTGCACGTGTTCTATTATCTATCATGTATGACAACAATGTAAAACCGTGTTTCTTAGTGGATGACTTGTTTAAATCAAGAAGCCTCTTCATAGACAGAAATACAACGTATAATTTAATTGAATATTCAATCACGTATCTGAATAGAAGCGAAACTTTTTGCTATTGTAGTGAGCAACCTTAGTATTTAAATCATAAATTAAACATAAAAGCAGTCTCTCTAAACTCAAAAATATTTACAAATTCTAGTCTATACACTGCACACTGATCGGCATCCCGTCTATCGCGAGTCTACAATCAAGGAAGTTTTAGTCAGGATGTGGAGTTGTATGAGCTATTCAAAATGGAAAATGAACGAGAATTCACAGATGAAAGAATGTTCATAAATAATGGCTTCACTGTTTGCGTGAACAGTTGGTTTAATTGTCAGAAGATCTGCACAAAGAACTACGGATGGAATGTTCTATCAATGTGAACATGCACAATTGTTTATTAAATGAGTTATACTTGTAATTTGGTGTATTAAGTGATTCAGCTGAGGATACCATTTTAACGCGCTTGTTTGTACTATAATCACAAACATCGTTTATGTTTATTATCATCTCTTCTTAAGAAGATAATTGTACCTTTCGTTCAAACGCAGTACATTAAAAAGCATTATAAATTTGACATGTAACATGGTGTCGTGTTCAAAACATAAACGTATGTGCTGTTAATGAAATAGTGATTTGTTCATCATTAATATTAAGTTCTTATTATTTATACTTCATAGTAAATAATTACATAGTCCTGGTTGCAAAATGCTTTGCATTTTAGTCTACTAATCTGACGAGGAGCGAATACCAGCATTTGATTGTAATACTTAAGTAATTTAAGGAAGTTACATGTTTACTTATACGCTGGGTCGTTTTTTGTCCTTATGTTAGTTTAAACAGTTAAAAGTCAGTGACCTATATGCCGAGCCTGTGATGAGGTGCTGTATTTAAAGAACGGTTGTTTTAGATCTGGGACTTAGGAGTCTCAATTAACTACAAAACACTAAGGAATTTATAAACCAATGATATATGTTGGAGAGATACCAACTTTCTACATGTACATTTGCATTCTAAACTCACATAGTAAATGAGTTATAATGTGGTATTGCGCATCAATATCAAATATAACGTTAATTTTCTCAGTTTACCTGTTTAGATTAAAACAAATAATATACAATAACATAAGTAAAATGTGTTGATAATATTGTGGAAACGGATAAGTAGGTCATATTCCTACATAGCTCAGACACAACATCATCGTAAACAAACATGGAGGGCAATGTTGGAATGTACACATATAGATATTCGTAGCTAACAATG
>Ga0224511_10000126_pt1 | contig 26863 bp, 19 predicted proteins | sample SF_May12_sed_USG_2_FD_169988 | JGI IMG/M metagenome (GOLD analysis project Ga0224511, IMG submission 169988) | Sediment microbial communities from San Francisco Bay, California, United States - SF_May12_sed_USGS_8_1 | ecosystem: Environmental > Aquatic > Marine > Sediment | place: USA...
TGTTTAATTTAGGTCATTTACGACAGGACTTGATATAAATATTTAGTTTTTTTTCTTGGTTTTACACGCACCGCTCGTGTTATAGCAATCAGGTCCATACCGACCGTGGGTATTGCGTAATACCTAAACCTACCCCCAGAAGTGTCAACAGAGTACAGACAAATGCCTTTAAATTGTTTTATGACATCTACACTGGATTAGTAAAGTGGTAGGCGACTATATTAGTTATAGCCCAACTGACCATCTGTTTCAATCAACGTGAATTTTATTGGGGTAATAAAGTTGACACGTGTACATGTTCTCCAGATATATTTCCTTGACAACAGCGATATTGCTGAAACCGCTAAACCTATTAAATGCAATAATAAACTATATAAATAATTTATTGAATGGAAATAGCACAGTATTGAAATAAACAGTGTAAACATTATCACTTCGCTGGCTACTGACGTTGCTTATGTCGTATGAGTGGCGAACGCGCGGAACGCTTTTACATCTATACGAATTATAAACACTTTACGGACGTAATTTTTTATTTAAATCATTTATAAAATATTGTGTTTTTTTTATATTTATTAATGCTACTTAATAAAATGGAAACAATATGATTTATTTACCAACATAACGCTCGACGTTAATTCGCGGCTTTGGTGCAATGAGAAAATGTTGACACCGGGATTATAAATCGTTCATTTAATGAATAATTTCAAATACAACCACCATATTATTTTGTGAATAATTGATAGATAATATATTAACTTAGTCATACCAGTTAAAAGATGTGCTATTCTGCGAGGATTTAACGTGATATTGGGATTAAACTACTGTAAATATCAACTATCGATTTCCTTTGTTATGAATGTTTCAGTACCGCAGAGAAATACTGACGAGTATTCAGGGGCGGTAATTCGGTAGATACTGATTTCTGGATTCGTCTATAGTAAATAATTATTTATAAATTCAAATATATGCTCAATTTATGTCTTTATATATTGGTCCATAAACATTTATGAGGGAAAACGATTATTTTCAATAAGAGTTTCATAAGTGATTATTCTACTTGTTACAATTTCTCTAACATTTCTACTTTAATCTGATATTCTGGGTTAAATAAAATACAAACTCCTTTACTATTTGATTGAGATCCACTAAATATAATATCTACCTGCCAGTCCATTTTCCATTGATCTGTATTATGTTTCGTCAAGTGTATCTCTTGAAGCATATAATTTTTTATATATTGTACTATTTTTGTTCTTTTGACCATTGGAATACTTCTAAACATATTTGTTTTTGACCTAAACCTAACATTTATTATTTGAGATTCCCATGTGTGAGATTTTGAAATTATAGTTTTGGATCCATAGTCTGGTTACATAGTCGGTCACTATAGAATACTTTATTTACTGAAACATGTTGATACATTTTCAGATGATCCTCCGAAGCCGCAGAAGTGTTGAATTTAACTATTGTTACCGAACTGTTTTCAATATAAATATATAATTTTATATGTTAAGCATAATTATTTAACGTCACTGGAAATTGCCTATGCTTAAGCCCTATACCACATCCGGTGTTATTTCGTTCGATCACATTGTATTACCCGCTATCTAAGGGAGACATCTAATGGACTATTATTAGCCATGATTTCACCAGTTACTTCTCTTAGTTTCATGTTAAAGCCGACATTCTTAACAAAACCAAATCAGTGTAATTTCTAAAAAGATGATCTCTGATATTTCACGAGAAACGTAACTGTAATATGTAAGCTAACAGCGAATTAAATTTTGAAAATAGCCTGTTGCCATTTGAGTTTTAAATCCAATGTTTATTTTAACAATCAAAATAGATAGATACCCTCACTGCCATGTGTTATTTATATAATATACTAGTTTTTACGATTACACTTTCTGGTAAAGTATTAACTTAACCAGTTGCAAATACGTCAATTTTTTATTATGTCAATGAATGTGTACGTTCAATATGAACCCTGTTCCTCACAGTTAGATGCTCCAATCACAGCAATTTATTATTCGAACTCGAAGACAAAAACTATAGACAAAATATCAAAGGTACATTCCAACAACTACACATTATCTTCAAAAAAAATTCTTGCTATAATACCTGTTTATTATCATACTAGCTACAATGCAGTTTAATATCAAAGGTAAATCTATCGATTAGCACTATGGGTTTAAACCCCCAATGTTTTTCATTGACCGTACCAAGGCGGTAATTCAACATTTTCTTTTCGAGAATTCCTTTAAGTAATTGTAAATTGAAAATAAATAAAAAACAGCAAAATCTGAAAAACATAAAAATAGTTATTTCTTAAAGAGTGTATGTCCGATTCTGTCACTAATTACAATTATGTAGGAGACACAAAACTAAGTGTATCGATTAAAAAAACTAATGCCAACAAATGCACATTAAGCGAGATATTTTTAACTGAAATTTTAAAATTATTCTCAGCGTTTTAATAGTAGTAAGGTGCAGGTAATCCAGAATTACAATTTGCCTGTTGAGTGCAACAATTTAAATTTAGAGTCCGACCAGTCAGAACCCCTCGGTCATCAAACTCCCCGCAGTGATTACTTCCCTTGACAGTACATTATATCACTGCCACCAGCAAGTTTTTTCGCCCAAATACAGGCGGATAGTTTTTTTTATTATATTTTTTTCTGGACTTATCTCCTCAAAATATAGTATCTTTCCTTAAAAATTATTAAATAATCATAATTAGAAACATTAATTTATTATATATAAAAAAGTAACTTAAAATATGAAATTATGAAAATAAAATTTCACCGTACTGTACAGAATACAACGTACTATACATACAGAAAACTAAACACATCACGTGATCCTTGCTGGAGGCAGAGATTAAAGTAGCAACGCGTGACGTAATCGCTGTAAAGTAGCAACGCGTGACGTAATCGCTGTGAGGAGATTGCTCGGTCATTTCTTCGGAAAACGACACTCTCCGAAAAAGTCCGTAAACTTCCGAAACTAGTTTAATCACGAATGGAGTCATCATTGTAGGTAAACAATAACCGAGATTTATGGGCAATCAACAATTTATTCGATACATACAGTACAGCCAGCGCGGAACCTTCATTTGAACACCCATCACCGCGATTTACCTCAACGTGTTCGCTGAAAATGACCACCGCGATCGGTGTTTTTTGCTGATATTTCGGGTGGTCACCGGCGTTCAATTGCCCACGGCAGTGAACACCGCACGACGCGGTGTACGATTACCGCGGATCCCGATGGCCGGACACGGTGGTCCCTGATGGTTAATTGCTTATTTTATACAATTTACATGTGCATTATGTAGACGATGAAAACCGTTGACCGCGATGATTCCTCGCGTGCGACAACAGCGTATCCTCGCGTTCGGTCATCGCGAAACGCGAGGGTCATGACCACCAGGGTCAAAGGGTGTTCGGCCGCGGTGTTCGACCGCGCGTGGATAATTCTGACCACCGGGGCCAGGGGTTTATGAAGGTTCCGCGCTGGCTGTACTGTATCGTGAATACATTTTTTGCGTATTTTGCAATATCTTTCTGTATTTTGTTATTATTTTATACTTTTTTGACGCTAAATTACTACTTTATATTTAAAGATTTAATAAATGGCTGATAAATACCTGATTAAAAGATAGGATATATCCCCTTTAATGTCTGTTGCGTCTTTGTATACTCCGTGTTTTGTGATGTTCTGTGTGTTTTTGTACGGGCCATTTTGTCATTGTGCCCATAAACTTGACTTGTCCACATTGTTTACAACATTTTTTCTTTGAACATCTCTTCCATTTATATTACGTGCAATGTGTGGTAAACATATATTTGCATTTAAATTATACTGTAATTTAAAAATGCATTTACCTTAATAGCCCATTGTGCATTTAGTTTTGTTTGACTAGTTTATAAAATGCTTTGCAAGTAATGGTAATAATATTAAGCAAAATATTATATTCCTTCATGTTAAAATAGTTTAGCAAAAGTTCTTAAACATTAAAAACAAATAACAATCAATGTTAAAGTTATTTTTTTGTGTTTAAAGCAATTTCTTAAATGCTATTTTATGTTTAATCTAATATGTAAATGATTGTTTACCATATTATAAATTTGTATATGTAAAGGCTGGTTGTTTTGCTGCATTAAAATGCAAAGCTTTACAACAAATGTTTTAATTGACTTAAATTTATTACATTGATGTGAATGGAACTATATTTAATTCATATTGTACAGTTGTAGGGACATGTTGTTATACCGGTATACATCCTATGTATTTCACAAATTCATTATGCGCATACTTTCTTTATTAAATGTAAGTGGAAAATAAAAAGTTCGAAAAAGCGTTATCTTATTGTTTGTGTATCTACATGTATGATACAAAATGCTTTATATACTATAAGTTATAGCAGAAACCTTAAATATTACAAATCTTGTCATTTTTTCCAAGATGGCGCACACTGGCATCAAATGTTTGGCTCTTTTGGTATATCTTTGATCTTCTTTATTACCAAATTTTAATAATATTAACACGTTTGTTTGCATTTTTGGAAATACAGAATTCATTTATGACAATATTCTGTATGCCATCTTCTAACCCTTGAGCATTAAAAAAAATCAAAGATGGCGATTAAGAATAGTGCATCCAACAAATACTAGTGTTAAAGCAATATGATCGCCTGTGTATTGTGTACCATAGTTTTAATCACAATGTACATGATAATTAATATCAAACTCAATGTGCTGAAATCCTTTGCTAAATTGTATGAAAGTCAACTTTGAAATTATACTTCTAGATGTTTCGGTACAGCATGACGTCTGCATCAATACGTTTCGGCTGATTACTGTGTCGATTGTGTACCGATAATGACCGAATTGTCCCAGCCCTAGTGCCATGTAACGTCAATACCGGTGTGTTTAGGCTCAAAATGTAGTACCATGGGTGATGGGTGGCCCACACTGGTGTGTTTAGGCTCGAAATGTAGCACCATGGGTTGCCCAGACTGGTGTGTTTAGGCTCAAAATGTAGTACCATGGATGGCCCAGACTGGTGAGTTTAGACTCAAAATGTAGTACCATGGATGGCCCAGACTGGTGTGTTTAGACTCAAAATGTAGTACCATGGGTTGCCCAGACTGGTGTATTTAGGCTCAAAATGTAGTACCATGAGAGGCCCAGACTGGTGTGTTTAGACTCAAAATGTAGTACCATAGGTTGCCCAGACTGGTGTGTTTAGACTCAAAATGTAGTACCATGGGTGGCCCAGACCGGTGTGTTTAGACTCAAAATGTAGTACCATGGGTTGCCCAGACTGGTGTGTTTAGACTCAAAATGTAGTACCATGAGAGGCCCAGACTGGTGTGTTTAGACTCAAAATGTAGTGCCATGAGAGGCCCAGACCGGTGTGTTAAGGCTCAAAATGTAGTACCATGTGTTGCCCAGACTGGTGTGTTTAGACTCAAAATGTAGTACCATGGGTGGCCCAGACCGGTGTGTTTAGACTCAAAATGTAGTGCCATGAGAGGCCCAGACCGGTGTGTTTTGTCTCAAAATGTAGTGCCATGAGAGGCCCCGACCGGAGTGTTTAGGCTCAAAATGTAGTGCGATGAGAGGCCCAGACTGGTGTGTTTAGACTCAAATGTAGTGCCATGAGAGGCCCAGACCGGTGTGTTTTGTCTCAAAATGTAGTGCCATGGGTGGCCCAGACTGGTGTGTTGTGGCACAAAATGTAGTACCATGGGTGGCCCAGACCAGCGCGTCTAGGCTTACAATGTACTGCCATTGGATACTCAGACTAGAATGCCCGCCTAACCTCTCCCATTGAACCGCTGGTGATCACTGTCCAAGAACTGACTATAGTTAAGGCTGTTGTGATCAATATTGTTACCAATTTGTTATACCGGTAAATGTGATATATTAAAAACGGAAAACATGTACTGCCGATAAGAGGCAGTGCCTCTTTATTATAAATATGTTTCTGCGTGAAAATTTAACATTATATTTGTATAAAAGGGTCTCAACTAATTTAACATATATTTGGTTTGCTTGTGCAAGTGTATGCTTGAAATGCAGTAAGTGTGGTACTATTGGTGCTGTTGTTGCTTCTGCTATATAGTTGTTGTTGTTGCTGCTGCCGTAGTTGTTGTTGTTCTTCTTGTTGACAATCTTGTCCTTCGACATCAGTCTGCGCGCTAAATATTTTTCAACTTCTCTGGCTATTCAGGTGTAATTTTTATAGCCCAAATTAAATTTTAATAGCCTGAATTGATTGTTCTACACTTGTATCCCACAATTATCAAGCGACCGGTCGGGCTAGTTCTCATACATCTCTTATCGGCCGACAGGCCAAATTATCGACTCGGGATTCGTCTTATAGACTAGTTCGCAAAATGTTCAAAATGCTTTCGCGTACAAAGTTAGCTGCTTAAATATATTTACTGGCTGAAACATCAATACTTATGAATCAAAAGGTGGATCTATATGTCCAAGATAGTCTCAAATACGTATTATTCTCTTAGTAATACATGGACTCATCTAAAGTGCTTACCCTGATGTAGGAATGTTTAACATTTGCGAGGATTTGTATAGATTGATGATGTAGAAACAACGTCGAACACGATGCAAAATTGAAATTCAAATTTATAAAAACATTATGACGTGATGAAAATGTGTGTAAGAGTAGATTATAGGTGCGTTAAGTCATTATTGTCAACAATAACAAAACGAAAGTAGTTCATTTCAACCGATATCATGTCACGTGCATCGTTACACACCCGATATCGAAAAATATCGACCAGTTTTGGTCAATATAATTATATAGGGAAACTTATGTGAGCATGTAAAAATATTTTTATTAAATGGAATCTCAGTAGAAGACCGTAGATAAAGATAAAGAGGTATATAGAAGTAAACATTGCGGATGCCCGTATGTCGGACGGTCGGTCGGGCTTTTGTTTGTTTGCATATAATTTTAAACGCTTTTGTAGTAGTAATTCACACATTGAATCTACATAGAATGTAGAAACTTAATTGCTTAAGCCCTTGAACAAACTTAATATCCAAAGTTGTGTTTCTTTGAGCTTTGTGAAAAGTCGGTGGTGGGGGTATTACCGATGCAGTGCACTATCAGTAGCAAATAATTTATAAAGCATGAAGAAAGCATACCAATTATATATGTTCGGTTATATGTCGTCTATTTAAATAATATCATACACAACTGAGCATTTAAACACACATGTAGTGTGATATCTAGAACTGACGTATGTCATGATTATCATACTCCAGATTTCTGAAAGAAACAAAATCCAACGCGAGATTTGCTTAATAAATTAATTTATTGTTAAAATAAACATAACCATACCTTGTACCGCAGACTTAAAATAAATTTGCCACACCCTCCCTTTACTTATTCGAAGGATTCCAGACGGGTCGGTAAGATTAACCACATAGAAAAAACATTACATTGCTTCTGTAGACCAATGCTATGAATATTAATATTTTATTCTATTATTAAAATCACGCATTCAAACATTGAAATCTTCATCGTTGTTGTAATTAAACGAATCCCCCAACAAACGCCCCAGTTCATCGTTGTGAGGTTTATAGAAGTCTCTTAACATTGCCCGCGTCTTTGGGAACATTTCTCCCAGAGTTACGTCCCCTTTTCTTCTTGTGTTTTTCTTCTTTTCCGGGTTTGAAATGGTCTGTAGCTGTTCATCTGGCAATGGATCTAAAATTAAAAACAATGCATCTTTAGATTGTTCGAATATATTTTAATTTTGAAAACACGCACAAATGTACAGTTAGGTAAATATAAGCTTTGTGTAATAATGTAATGTGAAATCATTTAATTTCGTGGGCACGATATTTTGTGGTTTGACGACATTAGACATGTTCGTGGACACTTGAATTCGTGGATTTTAAATTATATGCAATATTACTTAGGTAAATAACTATTTCTTTGGGATCTTTAATTCGTGGATTCTACCCACGAAATACACGTAATTAAATGTCCAAGGTATATTAAAAAGTTCACAATAGTACATTCTTGTTTTGTGGATTCAATGCCATTTGTAACATAAAAGGGGTAGAATAACGACTGTTAGTTTCACTCACATTATTTACTTTTCTGGTCACTTTGGCCATTATTTCCCGTATATATAAAATAAAACTTAAATTAAAACAGTTTTTAAAATTGAAAAGCCACGAGTTAGAACGTTGCGATCGTGACCAATCATTTACATAAATATTTTCCCATTATGCGCACATCTTATAACCTACCCAACCCCAAGAACTCGAAGATCCTCGATAGATGTGAGGCTATATTGCTCGAATAGTCTTCCAACTTCATCACCAGTATTTGATTAGCAGGAAAAACTCGGTAATACTCTTTCAAGTTTTGGTGGTACACGCCTATACGTAACCGCGCCTGCAACGACGTGTGTGTAAATTGCGTTCCATGTTAAACATTATTAAATAATATAGCTCAATGTGTATTAGATTGCATAGTTTTACTTAGTTACTAAAGAGTAATCACAAAAAAAAACGTCAAATCAACGCCTATCAAAACTCGTGAAATACATTGAGGATCTACGTTCAATTTTATCCACAACACAATGCATATTACATGTATAGTAGTGTTTCTTTTAATCAATCAACATAAAATGAATATGGACATTACGAATACCTGACAATTGTGTATGCTTAAAGACGTACCTCGTTCGCAAGAACATTGTTTGTAGGGATATACAAACAATGGCGCAAGGAGTTCCCTTTCAAACAGTTGGTTATAGTAGAAATCGCAGCCTTGGCTGTTTCATGAAAGTATTCTTTACTTTTGGTCTTCCTTTTAAAATATAAAAAATCCGAATACAACCTGTAACGAGAATAAAGTAAACGATTAGGACAGTTCATGCAATTTATATATGTTATATTGTTACACAGAAAAACAAAATAAAGTTATGCGTACAATTATGAAATTGCAATCACGAAATTTCATTCTTGGATTCAAACCAAAATTCTTGCATTTGGCAGCTTTTTAGAAAATTAATTTTAAAATTACAAGACAGTTGTTTACGAATTGATCGAAAGTTCGAGTTTTATCAATTATTAAAAGCCACGTGGTTTCGTAGATATGGACATTGCGTGCGTGCGTGTGTGCGTAAGTAAGTTAGTAATAAAGCACATCACCTGTCAATAGGATTTCGTGTCAGGGCAATAATTTTGGCGTTTGGATTGATGTGGTGAATGTAGTCAGGGTTGGTCAGTTGGGGCTCCGAGAAGTTCCTGAACTCTGGCAGGAAACTCCAGTAGTCGTTATCCCACATCGTGGACGCGCTGCAGTCACCTGGAATGTAAACAGGTGATTTATGTTCTATTGTCACCTGGAATGTAAACAGGTGATTTATGTTCTATAGTCACCTGGAATGAAAACAGGTGATTTATGTTCTATAGTCACCTGGAATGAAAACAGGTGATTTATGTTCTATAGTCACCTGGAATGTAAACAGGTGTTTTATGTTCTATAGTCACCTAAAATGTAAACAGGTGGTTTATATTCTATAGTCACCTTGAATGTAAACGGCGTGATTTATGTTCTATAGTCACCTGGAATGTAAACGGTGTGATTTATGTTCTATAGTCACATGGAATGTAAACGGCGTGGTTTATGTTCTATAGTCACCTGGAATGAAAACATGTGATTTATGTTCTATAGTCACCTGGAATGTAAACAGGTGATTTATGTTCTATAGTCACCTGGAATGTAAACGGCGTGATGTATGTTCTATAGTTACCTAGAATGTTTACGGTGTGGTTTATGTTCTATAGTCACCAGGAATTTAAACAGTGTGATTTTTGTTCTATAGTCACCAGGAATGTAAACAGTGTGATTTTTGTTCTATAGTCACCTGGAATGTAAACGGCGTGATTTTTGTTCTATAGTCGCCTGGAATGTAAACGGCGTGATTTATGTTCTATAGTCACCTGGAATGTAAACGGTGTGATTTATGTTCTATAGTCACCTGGAATGTAAACGGCGTGATTTATGTTCTATAGTCACCTGGAATGTAAACGGTGTGATTTATGTTCTATAGTCACATGGAATGTAAACGGCGTGGTTTATGTTCTATAGTCACCTGGAATGAAAACAGGTGATTTATGTTCTATAGTCACCTGGAATGTAAACAGGTGATTTATGTTCTATAGTCACCTGGAATGTAAACGTCGTGATGTATGTTCTATAGTTACCTAGAATGTTTACGGTGTGGTTTATGTTCTATAGTCACCTGGAATTTAAACGGTGTGATTTCTGTTCTATAGTCACTAGGAATGTAAACAGTGTGATTTTTGTTCTATAGTCACCTGGAATGTAAACGGCGTGATTTATGTTCTAGAGACACCTGGAATGTAAACGGCGTGATTTATGTTCTATAGTCACCAGGAATGTAAACAGTGTGATTTTTGTTCTATAGTCACCTGGAATGTAAACGGCGTGATTTATGTTCTATAGTCACCTGGAAGGTAAACAGGTAATTTATGTTCTATAGTCACCTGGAATGTAAACGGCGTTATTTATTTTCTAGAGACACCTGGAATGTTTGAATGTAAACGGTGTGATTTATTTTCTAGAGACACCTGGAATGTTGGAATGTAAACGTCGTGATGTCTGTTCTATAATCACCTGCAAAGTAAACGGTGTGATTTATTTTCTATAGACACCTGAAATGTTGGAATGTAAACGTCGTGATTTCTGTTCTATAATCACCTGCATTGCAAACGGTGTGATTTATGTTCTAGAGACACCTGGAATGTTGGAATGTAAACGTCGTTATTTCTGTTCTATAATCACCTGCAAAGTAAACGGTGTGATTTCTGTGCTATGGGCACCTGGAATTTTAACACGCGACTGCTGTTATAGAGTCACATGAAATGTAAACACTTGACTTCTGTTCTATACTAAACTGGAATGTTAATGCGTGATTTCTGTTCTAGATTCACCTGGAATGTTAACACGTGATTTCTGTTTTACATTCTCTTTAGAATGTAAACACACGATTTCTGTTCTACATTAATATGTGGAATGTGCACACGACACCAGAAGAATGTAGAGCAATCGCTTTGAGCATTTTGTGTTTTTTTTTGTTATTGATTTTTCTCGAGATGCAATTAATACAACTTATATAGGTACGTATTAACTACGTAAACAACATTGTACGTCTAACGCACCACTTTTTATATTGAATTTTCATGAACATGACAAATGGAATCAATTTGAAACTTTGTATATTTAAGGTGGAAACCGTTTGCAATAAAATGTGATAAAAATATTAGATATGGAGGACTAACTTTGAATGCACATTTCGTACGTATAGTTTTATTATTTGCACGTGGAAATTAATATAATTGTTATGTATACTATTTAGTGTCGCCACAAAATACTGCTTTATGATGAATTGAAATTAAATAATAAGTTTTCTTGAACTGTACTTTATATGTACCTATTATATACACGTTTCATATAAAATGAGGGAAAAAAACAGGACCGAAATAATCTATTCCATACTGAAAAAAATCGGATTACTGGTGTTCGGTTTATCGGGGTTCAGCTGAATATACAATGTACGATCGTGTAGTAATCGGATTACTGGTGTTCGGTTTATCGGGGTCGGTTCAGTTGAATATACAATGTACGATAGTGTACTTACCCGCTATAACGGGGTGAAATCCAGCCTGGTCCTTTACTGACATAATGTACTTCGTAGCACGAGCGAAGATGTTTTCATAAGTACTCCACTTGTTACTATAATCTAGAATTGAACAATACAATAAATAGCTATGCTTTGTATACAGTATACATTGCATGGGCATGTTTTTGTTTGTTTACGCTAAACACCATAGCACAATCAGTTAATGTACACTGTCTACATGTGTTCCGGCTTTTAAGAACAAACACACCTAATTATTTAACGAGAACCACATAAACCACATGTTTTAACTCCCTAAAGTTAAAATTAAAACTTACAAAAGCGGCCACGTGTCAGCCAATGTGGCTCTTTCGTCATATTTGGGGAAATATGGGGATGCTTCACAAGCCTTGCAAATAAGTCCGTGGTTCCCGACTTTGGTGCGCCAATCAAAAAGAAATATGGAATACAACGTATTGACCCGTAGACGCTGGAATTTGGCACGCTCACTCTATAACATGGATTTCTGTACTCTTCTAGAAAATGGAACGGCTCCTGAAATTATGAATTTGAATTATAATAATTATAAAAGAATAAAAATTATTATTATTATAATTTATTTTTGTAATAATGATAATAATACTTATAATTATAATAATAATAATAATTATTATTATTATTATTATTATTATTATTATTATTATAATGAATAATGAAACAGAAGAAGAAGAAGAAGAAGATGATGATGATTGTGATAGTGGTAGAGATAGTAAGACATAAAGAAGAATCTTGGTAGTATTCTTCCACAGCTCTAGATAGTGTCGTTATGGTGTACACATTACGATTTTATGTTTGGTAGATAATTATAATGTTTGTGTAATGGCCTTATTACATAAAGCAAAACGTATTTCATCTGATCGGTTGTTATATTCAATGAGATATGGTGGTTTCAAATTAAAAAGTAGTGTTTGTATATGTGCAATATTAGTTATGTGGTGAGAGTATATTCGTAAGCTGAACATTCGAGTGACCATGAAGCAATGCCAAGACCATGGGAATGTTATATTAATTATAATATTATACCAGTTACCATCTTCATTATTTCCTCCGAGAGAATCTTCCGTGCTCTTTTCTTTAATGCTGGAGACACTGTTTCACTAGTGTTTGCAGGCCTGTGGTCAACAATCACTACCGCGTGGGTGTTGACGTTAACGTTCCTTGACGTTCCTGCATCCTCGGTTGTCTCCTGGTGATGTTCGCTTGTCATCTGCGTAACACTTTCCACGGCGGGTCTGTTCGTTTCCGCTGACGGCAACAACGCCGGGTCCCATTTTTTCTCGGACGAAATGTTTTGCTTTGAGATTCTTGATTCGCCGACTGCATTGTCTGTTGCTCGATCATCTTTTTGTTTGCTCGTTGTGGAGTTTTTCAGAACTGCTTTTCGAGGCTGCGTCTGTGCATTGTACACCGGATATGAAAGATTGTTTTCACTATAGATGTAAAATAACAGCGGAAATGGCGCCAGGCACAATGCGTAGAGGATAAACCGCCGAACTGATCTTCCTTCTCTGAAAAGATAAAACAAGAGAGAACGTTAAGCTGATGCATTTTATGTATAACAGAATACATGATTTTTTTTATTGTTTACTGAAATGCGTTTTTTTATTTAATAAACTGAGGAAAAGGAAAGCCCTCAGGAAGCATAGCCTGCATGAGAAAATAGCAGTCTCGGTTTTATTGAAGCTGTTCATCAGTGGTAATGGAAGATGCCACGCCATTCACGCCCCCTAGCGCTTAACAGAACTTGATTTTCAAATGTAAACAACATGACAATCCATGATCCATGAGCGCCAGAAAAAAATGTATTTTATTGTATTTTTTTGCTGTTTTCAATGAAATATTGATGTGCTGGCTGCATCAGATATGAATATTTCTTAAGACGAGAGAACTGTACTTTTATTTCTCTCTATACACATGGTATGGAGTCATTATTAGTTAATTACAAACATGTTTTATGATTGTGCGAAGAATCAGCCAACAATATAATTACAAAACTGTAGGCAATCAATACATTTAGCTTAATACAAAATCAGACATTCTTTCCCAGGGCAATGCAGTGCTGTATGGCCAAATACAAGAACAAATTGTTACAAGAGCATGCGATTTCTTATTACTTAAAGGCCTATCGACGTTTCGCCCAAAATGGCGTCTTGACGAACCTAAAATGTCGGGGCAATCATTTGTTTTCACAGGTTATTCGCAGTCTTTTTTTTTTTGAAAACCTATATTTTCTTGTTTCCAACGTATTTATATGTATAAAAACTTATTTTGTGGTACCTTAATATGTCCTCTATCGATTTGGCAATTCGTTTTAAAATTGGAACGTATCTGTTGAAAAAGGAAAAGCGTTACTAACGCTATTCCGAGATCAACATATATTATAAAAGTTTTTAATTAATTGCCAACTGATAAAAGACATATTAGGGTACCACAAGATAGATTGCTATACCATTCACTCGTCGACAAGTTTTCGAAAAAAATTATTTTTAGTCTGTTACACGACCAGACCTCAGTGGAGTCCCTTTTAATACAACGAACCGCTCTCACTAAAAAGTGTCGCGAAATATTTAAGCGTCGCGAAGCGTCACGAAGCGTCATGAGGTAGTAAAATGCTTAAATATTAATAAAACGTTAAAATTAAGCATGGTAAACGCTTAAATATGTATATTAAACATATTTCATGAAGTGATTTTCATTTTGTTTATCATTTATTTGATTAATTTAATTTTAGTTTTTAACCCAGCCCGTCCCTCTCGACACTACATGTATTTCTCTTGTCGCTATATCTCTGGTCACGAAGCGTGACGAGCAAATAAAATTTTGAAATATTTACAAAAGGTTGAAATTAAGCATGATAAACGGTCAAATATGTATATTAAATATATTTGGTCAAATAACGTTCTATTGTGGCTGGTAATTCATTTGAGTAATTTGATTTTAACTAATCATGTCTTGGTGACGCTTCTCTCTCGACGCTATACCTCTCGACGCTATCTCTCTCACTCGCTCACTTTAAATGGTTCTTCTCTCAAATTGATTTTAATACTTTACAAATATATTTATGCAATTTGAATATAAAATATTTTCATTATAATCGTCAAATAATACATTGCAAACATTATATTATTACATGTATTAATTAATACAATTTACAATTAAATGTCCAGTCAATAAGTCCCTTTCGAGACGCTTGTTTCGTAACATTTTCTGCTTAGTTTTTGTGACATTTCAACTGTTCCCGCTGATTTACATGTTAAGTATTATTATCCTTATTTATTATTTACGTTTTTTAAAACTTTATTTGTTATTAAAAAAACATTTTAAGATCTCACTTACATGTAATTTTTCATCGTGCTGTATATATCCATAATAATAAATTAAGATTAAATATATAATCAAAACATAAGAAATCATAATTTCAACATGTTTATGTTTTACAACACAATTCGGAGGATAAACTGATTTTAAGAAAATAGTAGAAAACGTAAATGTTACTTAATATTTGTCAGCTGTTGCATCTCTATTATTGATAGCATCAATACACGCTAAAGAGTAATTACTCTTCACTATGAGCAATCAACAGCTTTAATTAATAATTAAGCTTTAAATTGGCGGTTTGAGACCGCCGCTGGAACGTGATTAGGTGTGAATGTTTGTAAATGGACAGCTATGTTAGGTTGGAGTCGGTTTCTTGACGCTTTTTCATGACGCCCGTGCATGATAACTCATCAAATATGACTTCGTGACGCTTTTTCTTGGGCGACTCAAGATTTATTATTTTACGAATAATATAAAAATAATTTAAAACAAAATACATAATTTCTTTGCTAAAACGTTAAATTAATCATAAATAGGCTTAATGACGCTTCTCGACGCGTCGTGACGCTTCGTGACGATTTTAGTGAGACCCCAATGAACACTATTAGTACAAAATAAATAATACATAAGTCAGTATAATACATCGTCGGCACCCACAGTACTTACTTTACACTCCTTACATACCGTGGGAAATTTGACTACAGTGTAGCAAAATCTCGTTTTCATGAATATGCATGACCAATCTTCTTCCAATAAAATGACATGTTACAATAAAATACTCTTCAATCTCAATGACGTCCAACAGGGATTGTCTTACTAAAAAAAGAAAGTGTTGAGAAGTACGACTTGGACAAGGCCCATGACCAGTGGCCAGGCTAGCTCAGTTGGTAGAGCAGCAGACCGGTGTACCGAGGGTCGTGGGTTCGAGTCCTACGCAGGGAATTAACAATTTCCTCCCCAATGTCACTTTACTGGTGTCAGAAGTAATTCGAATAATTTATTAAAAACATCAACAGATAACTCCTCAAATTTGTTAATGTCGAATAAATCACTCGCTTGAGCAAAATCACTTATGGAGGTCGCCATTTTAATGGTAAACCGAACCTTAGATATAAAACGTAATTTCATTGGCTAGTCATGCATAGAGGTTTCCTTATGCCACCAATGAAACTGCCTCATAAAATATTCATGACTACGAGATTTTCCTAGCCAATTGTATCACGGTACTTAACGCAGCATGGCGGAGTAATGTAACGGGGAATACCCGACGATGGTATAATACAACATTATTATAAACAATGAAATGGTTTAATTTATACATCTATGTAAATATCGCAGGCCAGGGTAGAGGCGGGCTCGCCGGGCTCTCGACAGGTCGGTTGCCATTATGTTAGACATCAACAATTACGTGTATTGCAAACGTTTGACATTTTGGAAAATCACATGTGTATTTATATTTTTAGTGATTTTGAGCAGGGTATAAATATAGAACAAACTCTCCGCAGCAGTTACTTCCCCTTAAACCAGTAACTAACCACTGCCACAGTGTGACATCTCGGGGATATTTAGCCGGATTTATATTTTTTGCCTTTAGTTTTAAATGATGTTTTTGTATAAAATCAGTTTTATTTTATTTAAATAACATCTATATTAATCATTAAAAAAACCGTAACAACTACGGGAGTATTTTTCACAGCCACACGTCATCAAGTAATTATAAAAACTCCCCGCAACAGTTACTTCCCCTTGTATCAGTACAGTACGGTAATGTACAAACTCCCCGCAACAGTTACTTCCCCTTGTATCAGTACAGTACAGATATGTACAAACTCCCCACAACAGTTACTTACCCTTATATCAGTACAGTACGGTAATGTACAAACTCCCCGCAACAGTTACTTCCCCTTGTATCAGTACAGTACAGATATGTACAAACTCCCCACAACAGTTACTTACCCTTATATCAGTACAGTACGGTAAGGTGCAAACTCCCCGCAACGGTTCCTTCCCCTTATATCAGTACAGTACAGTAAGGTACAAACTCCCCGCAACAGTTACTTCCCCTTATATCAGTACAGTACGGTAAGGTGCAAACTCCCCGCAACAGTTACTTCCCCTTGTATCAGTACAGTACAGATATGTACAAACTCCCCACAACAGTTACTTACCCTTATATCAGTACAGTACGGTAAGGTGCAAACTCCCCGCAACGGTTCCTTCCCCTTATATCAGTACAATACAGTAAGGTACAAACTCCCCGCAACAGTTACTTCCCCTTATATCAGTACAGTACGGTAAGGTGCAAACTCCCCGCAACAGTTACTTCCCCTTATATCAGTACAGTACGGTAAGGTACAAACTCCCCGCAACAGTTACTTCCCCTTATATCAGTACAGTACGGTAAGGTACAAACTCCCCGCAACAGTTACTTCCCCTTATATCAGTACAGTACGGTAATGTACAAACTCCCCGCAACGGTTACTCCCCCTTATATCAGTACAGTACAGTAAGGTACAAACTCCCCGCAACGGTTACTTCCCCCTTATATCAGTACAGTTCGGTAAGGTAAAAACTCCCCGTAAGGGTTACTTCCCCTATTCAGTACAGTACGGTAAGGTGCAAACTCCCCGCAACGGTTACTTCCCCTTATATCAGTACAGTACGGTAAGGTACAAACTCCCCGCAACGGTTACTTCCCCTTATATCAGTACAGTACGGTAAGGTACAAACTCCCCGCAACAGTTACTTCCCCTTATATCAGTACAGTACGGTAAGGTGCAAACTCCCCGCAACAGTTACTTCCCCTTATATCAGTACAATACGGTAAGCAAACTCCCCACAGCGGTTACTTCCCCTGATCAGTACAGTAACCACTGCCACCACACCACTGATTTATTTTTTTCACTTTTATTTTTAAAACAGAATACTTTATATTATTTAAGTCTTCTTTCATTAAATTATTATGCTTTATGTACAAGACAGTAAAGAAAACATATGTTATAAAATATTTTGTAAATATTACGGAAGATATTTTCACTGTGACACCGTATGTGTAGTAAGTAATGGCTGAAGTTTTTAATCAATCACGTGATAAAGCATCGTCACGTGATTTTTGTGTTGGCAGTGGTTAAAGTAGCAAAGCGTGACGTAACCGCTGTGAGGAGTTTGTACGGTAAGGTACAAACTCCCCGCAACAGTTACTTCCCCTTATATCAGTACAGTACGGTAATGTGGTGACATGAAAGCGATGGTCACGTGGTATCGTCCGTGGCAGTGGTTATAGAAGCATAGTGGGACATAACCGGTGCGCGGAGTATCATATAGAATATGTACAAGAAAAATACTAGTACGTACACCAAGCGCATGGCGTGTTCTCCTGCCAGGTTCTCTAGTTCTCCTCCATCAATGACTTCCGGTAAGGAATAAAGGTCAAGCTGTATGAGCGTCTCCTCTGAAACATATAATACTGTAAAATATTTTTATGCATTGGACTTCGTTAGTAGGGCAATCTACGTAATTAAGATCACGACGTAATATTTTTTAACTTTAGTAATATTTAAAATAATATGAAATTTACACTTGATAATTATTCCGACCACTGCTTTTATTGATTTGACAGTAAACACCCACATACTTGTAATAAATTACAATAAGCATTAAATCAACAGTTTAATGTTTTCTGTTCAGTATTTAAGAATTTAATTGAATTGAATTGAATTAAATTTAGCAACATTTATTGTTTTCTTTGAATTTTTGCTTTTAGAAATGGCCTTTTAAAATAAATTTATCATAAGAATAACGAAGTTAGTCCATTTTGGCAAATCAACGGATTGATAAATATACAGCAAAACATAGCCTTTTTATCTGCTTTCTCAAAAGGGATGTTTAATAATTACTGAACATTTAGTTAAATCAGGAAACACCATTATTTGTTTAGGATTATGACGTAAGAAATGTTTTCCTTCCAGGTGCTGTTCCAGCTTCATCAGAACGACTAAAGACTCTTAAGAAAAACGCTCAGCGTTTTAATATCCGTTACGGTTAGGGTTAGGGAGGCAACAACCCTTTTTGACGAGGCAGCAATATTTTAAGAAATAAATATTCATAAGGTAACGCCCACCTTCATATACCGGACGTTCTTTAGCACCTTATACATGTATTAAAAGTTGGTACTACAATTGTTATAATTTTGACCGGACAGTTGTTAACACTAATATTATCATATGTATCTCTCTCTTGTATTTTGTGTGTGTTAAGCTTGTATATTAAAATTGTGTTAAAATGTAATAAATCTTATAAGACAACAATAAAAGCATTACACTCAAAAGAACATTAGTAATGGCGTATCTGCACTAATTACAAAAAGGAAAAAGTTGTTTTAAAATATGTGACAGGCACATTTGTAAATATATCAATAAAAATGGTATTTTATCGTCAAACAGAATGAAAAAATAACATAACACTGATTGTTTCTGTGAAATATGTCAATAATGTATAAAGGATATGTGCCGATTAAAATGTTTACTGCCACCAACGCTCTATATATTCAGATATTGATAACTATTAAAACCCAAGATCCGAATTATTCTGCTGAGAAACGCAATAATATTGTTTTAAATAAAATATCTCTTAATATGCATTTTTCGGCAATAGGTTTTGTAAACGGTACACATACGTTTGTGTCTTAAAAATAATTATTGAAAAGTCACTTCGATTTGTTATTCATTATTTATAAACTCGATTGTATACGGAATATGCACGAGTGCCACTTCAAACCTCAATAAAAATATAACCCTTAGCACAACCGTCGTGGCCAAGGGGTTTCGTTGCGATGCCAGCGTTCTAATAGTTAGGGGTTCGAGCCCCAACCGAGTAATTTAGGGTTTTCAAGTGGAATGATCAAGTCAGGTCAAGTTGCAAGGTATAGCACAAGTTTTTCGCTTAGTTTTGAAAAAATAAATCGTGAAATAAAAGTATTTACATATTTCTATTATTAATTTGACGTGTTCAAAATACTTTTATTCTATGTTTATGTTTTCTATGCGCATTGTTTCAGATTCGTTGTCTCATTGCATGGTATACACAATAAAATAAAAGGTTTTAAAACAAAAACACGGAAAATGAAAATACAAACCAACAAAACAACCGTAAATAAAATTAAATATAGAATCTGAGACTCGAACCAGCATATAAGTTGTCAAAATATGCTCGAGCTCACTGCTTTACCGATTAGGCTAACGAACCGCAGACCTTTAAGTGGTTTAAAATGATTAGATCAAGCTTATTCTTTGACACCCATACCGGGATTATTTTTTTATTTGCATGCGTAAATATTTTTTATATTATTGCCGAAGTGGATGAAAGGCGTGGTATTGATCGTATATAGGTGTGAGCTAGATCGCTAATTGCTAAATTTAATTGTAAAACCTTAAGGCGTCCTTCTAAATTACAGAATCAAAAGGATTAAAATAATAGTACATGAACAAAAAACCTTGATTAACTAAAAAGAGAGCGCCTATTTAAATTGCCGGCCTTTTAACGATATTCGTATAGAAAGTCTGAAACGAATTTTCAACATATTCTGCTGGTTTTTTTCATTGCTAAGTTGAATTTAAAAATGCGCTCCAAATAAATCATAAAGTCGTGTCCAAACTGGTGTGAATCGGCGCAATTACAAATAAAGAATTCTAATACAGCTCTAGCGGACAAGGACCTTTGATTGTTTTATGCCTCAAACGCTAAATTTCCAACATACTCAAAAAGGACTTGTATTTCAACCGTCAACACTTTCAATGATTTTCTACAACCCCCTCCCCCTCAAATCCTGGATCGGCCACTATTACGTAAACAAATATCATAACCGACTTAATAAGCAACACATCTCAAACTTCTCTGCCTGTTAATCATTTAAGACATAAGTACTTTTAATTCATTAAATTTCGTTGTTGCAAAACAAAGGTCTTGTTGTTCTACGTGTTTTGTGCGGTTTTATGTGTTTATTTTGTATGGGCCATTTTGTTATAGTACCATTAGGCCACAAAAAGTTGATCTTCTGTTTCTCAGGCACCGGTGCATTCGTTTTTCACCCCCGCTTGAAAAAAAACTTGACACCATACATTGTTTGAAACATTTTTTCTTTGCAAATCTCTTTGAACAATTTATATTGTTGTTTATCTAAATATACAGCGCACTGACCACGTGTTTACTGTACAGTCCAGCGCCCGTGACATTTGAAATAATGCGCTCGATTGTCATAGTGATCACAACTGTCATAAAATATCTCTCTCTGGCGTGACATATAGCTGTCATTACGAACCGCTGTCAATTATCTGAGCATCAGCTGATCGAAACCACGCACAACAGGATGAACGAAGGACAAGCAAAAACGTTATGTATTTTATATGTGACAGAAATAAAAATAAGAAGTACCTTTTGCGATACACTCGCTCTCTCTCTCTCTCTCTCTCTCTCTCTCTATCTCATTCTCTCTCTCACTAGGAAAACCAATGCTCTTTAAGCATAAAGTATTAAATGCACGAAATATGTTACAATGATATAGAACCGATAGTACATTTAGTTTCCTTTCCGACAAGCAACGCAGCTATCAAAAGTGCGGAACCTAATGATATTGAAAAATCAAAAACCTATAATTAAGGAAATCACAATCATCATCATGTTAAGTGGTTTCGACATTTATTGTTCTATTATTACACATGATCAGCAAATGAACTGGTGAAATGTTTAAATACACTTTGACATACAACTGATAATGTAATTGTATTCTGTATGCTGTCGTTTATCGTGTTTTATACAGTAGATATATGCTTTAGTTTATAAATATTTGTTATATCAAAATAAAACAAGCTTTTATTTGGAAGAAAAGTTTGAACTGAAATTCGTCTCATGCACATTATGTGATGCACAAATGTAACAAAAGATAAAAAAAGACGTAAGTTAACTTACCCACTAAATAGTATTACTCTCTCAGTAACTATAGCGTAACAAAATAAACACAACAATAATAACAACACTTTCATAGAAAGTGTATTTCCAGAACATAAACTTCTAAAGATACATTCGTATAATCCGAATTCAACAACGAATAACGTAACTAATAATACGTTACGTTGTGTATTCTAACGTTACGTTGTGTATTCTAAATTATCAACAGTTTAACGTTTAAATGTCCTGCTGAGTAATACCGCATCTTTGCGTACGCGCGTACTATGCACTGCATGTGTAGGTTATGATTGTCTCATCACCAGTGTATAACAACAACATGAGGTTTAACATCCCTGTATGTCAGTTTGTGTACAAGCGAGCGAGCGGCGAGGCCCCCTACACACACAGTTAGCTCCGCGAACTTAGCATACGCTGCACGCGCATACAGTAGTTCTAGACTTGCTGTATTGTATTAGACTAGCTTCAGGGCTTTATATAAAATTAAGTTTCTTGTATAATGATAACGTTTAACATCATTTATACTAGAGCCTCTTTTCCGAGACAAAGCGCGTTCAAAGAGGTTTATTTAATATCGCCTGTTTCCATTTTATATCATAACATCCAGTTGTTGTTTGAAATTTGATTTTAATATTGAACGCAATATCGACACAGGGTACTTTAACTCTCTCGGTTTCCAAGGTGCCGTCATACGAACAGATATTTCATTTTCTACAATGGAGACAAAGTACCGGATTTCCAATACAAACTTCGTATGTTTGTATTTTCACACAAAGTATCGAAACAACGAGCGTGTTGGTTTTACTAAAACGTCGGACAGAAACAACAATTGTAGCAATTTTGGTTTGGCGTGATAGTTTAATGACATCATCGCTCATTTGAGACGACAAGCTGTGCCTAAGAGGCTTATGCGTTTAACAACAAAAACAACATAAATAATACTTTTATCGCATTTCAGAAATGTCGTCTCTTTTAAGTTACGTTGCTCTATATACCATTTTTAACTTGTCGAAAAAACTTGCTTTCAAAGTTTTAATTGTCATTATCTTAATTGGGAGATTGAGCACTAAACAAACTTTCTGTGACGTCTGAATCTATTTTTAGATTAGAAATAAATAAAGAGCGTGTCCTTCTGATTCCAGTGATATAAAAAATCTCATTTTTGAAAAAAATGAAGATAGAGCAACGTAACTTTAAAGCGACGATATGCTTATAGAATCTAGCAAAACAAGTATTGTTTCAACGAGTCATATGAATATAATATATATACAATGTAAATTTTTCAAAGAGAAGTATGTATTTATAATAATCAACATGTAAACATGGGAGGTCTTGTTAGTTAACACATACAACTTTTAAAAACTCAGATTGTCATCATTTTACGTGGTTAAAATAACTCATAACATACCTGTTTATAATACATAAAATGTTGCCATTTGTTCACTTATAATTAACAATTTATGTCTTATTTTATAATAACAAAATAATTTTCTGTTTCTTCATATTTCATGCGTCTTTATAATAAGAAACCGATATCGTTAACTTGTTCAGTTTTATCTTGATCATCAACAGAAACGTTCCCAATAGTGTTAGGTAATGTCATCAATACCACTTATTATTCAAGTATATACCAAAAAACAAACATGTGTACAAACAAAACAATAAAACGGCACACCCATTATACTAGCGCACACGCATATATCGTTTTACCCGTTAAACATTTTGTTTTTATTATCACTTTATGACATTGCCATTGTTTTCATGTATGTTGTTTGATTGTAAATATTAAAAACAAAAAGCTGTTTTATGCTTAAGTTTAAATCAATGTTTGTTCCGTTCTGTTCTGTTCTGTTAATATCTTGTTTTATCTCAATTATACAATACGTATACCGACAAAGCAAAAGCTCGTATTGTCTACTTATATCCAATACACTTTTAACCAAACACCTGGTCATCCAAGTTGCAACGATCAATTAAATGTCATAAGCGTATATCTATAAAATCAACACTATTACAACTATCCAAAACATCTAAAACACACGTTACAAATGTCTCTCTTATTGACCATACCGTTGCCATGAACATGTTTACAAAGCGTCTTATCTCAAACAACACATCGGTAATTAACTATAAAAATATCATAATAAAAATCAACACCGGTTATGTCATGTTACCTAAATCCACCAAAGTTGCGTGTTTGTAGTGCTGTGATTTCTAAATATGAATGGTAACGGATAATGTCTACATACTCATAAACCAAGTTACCAAAAACAGTGTGTTTACGGTTGAATTTTCTTCACGGTTGCCCACTTGCGGTTGCCATGATCTGTTTTTCTAAAATAAATCAAGGTTAGTCACAAAAAGGTTTTATGTTATCCATGCTTACTGATTTAAGTAGTACTGCGTACTTACTCTATGGCAAGTTAATAAAGTGCTTCGAACAAAAGCATATGCTCAGTACATTTAAAAACGCAAACATTTCAAATGTGTATAACTCGCTTACTAAACATAACAGACACCTCAAGATTTAGTATAACACGGGTCGATCGTTTGTGGTTGCATATCTATGGATAATTCCTACACAACATGTACAGTATTGAGACAAATAATGATTTTGTAAAAATGCACGTGAATCACGTGCTACATGACAAATGCAAGTTTTCGACTTTTTCTTTATGTCATGTCATAGGCAGATTAGCGTTGTAAAGAAAAAGTTTAGTTGTTGTTGTATAAGTTTCGGTACGGTCATGCAATGACTCTCAGAAAATGAAAGAAACAGAGCACTTTGGGTGTTCATGGCGGGTTGAACCAAACAAAATATTGCAGCAACGTTTGGCTGGAGTGCATCGACAGTAACGCGTCTGGAACAACGCGTCCACAAAACAGGGAGCGTAAAAGACATCCCGAGGCCACGACAACCACGTCCGCGTCCACCACTCAACGTCAGGACCATCAGATAATGGTTAATCATCTACGGGACAGGATTCTTATGGAAACGGAAACGTCACGGGTGGAGCCATACATGTATGGGGAGGAATTACACGACACAACTGGACGCGTCTTGTTGTCTTCAACCGCAACGTGAACGCCAATATGTATGTGGATGAAATGTTGGCACATATTGTTGTTCCTTTCATGTAGGACATTTTCCCTGAAGGAAACGGTATTCTGCAACAGAATGGTGCTAGGCCACATACAGCTAGAGTCACACAGCAGTTAATTGCAGAAGACATCATCAGCCTATTGATTTGGGTTTCAATGTCACCAGACATGTTCCCATTGAACATGTTTGGGATGAACAAAAGAGAAGGGTTTATGTCAGACCACACCCACCCGTAAACGGGTAACAGCTGACATATGCCGTTATAGAGGAGTGGAATGCTATTCCACAGGCTTTTATAGCCAACCTTGTTCAATCTATGCGCTACCGTAGTGTAGCTTAAATAAACGCGCGGAGTGGATTTACGCGATATTGACATTTGAAAGTAAAATAAAGGGTCAGTGGCGGATCCAAGATTTGACCTTAGGGGGGCGTGGACTTTGTCAAAAATCATTGAAAGTGTTGAAGGGTGAAGTAAAAATCCTTATTTAGCGTGTTTTGGCCATATTTCTATTAAAATTATGCTTACAATTAATCGCGAGCGAAGCGAGCGAAGAAAAAAAAATGAGAAAAATTTGCGTTTTGGGCTTTAAAAAATCATAGGTCCGCGGCCGTTATGGGGGCGCGCGCCGGGTGCGCCCCCCCTGGATCCGCTAGTGAGGGTGGTTACAATATGACTCTTAAAGATGTTGTTATCCAATCATTGTTTGTGCCAAAATTTTTAAAATGACAAATAAAGGTCTAATCTTTCATATTGTCTATTTCAATTGGTGTGAACAAACTCAAAGTATGATAGTTTCATTGTCAAAATAGTTTGCGTTTTTAACTGTACTGAGTATATATGAAATTTTAACTTACAAAATAAGAATTATAGGGATACGGAAAACATGAGATTTTGCCGATATTTCAGGTGGTCACCGGCGTTCAATTGCCCACGGCAGTGAACACCGCGCGACGCGGTGTACGAACACCGCGGATCCCGATGGCCGGACACGCTGGTCCCTGGTGGTTAATCGCTTATTTTATACAATTTACATGTACATTATGTAGACGATGAAAAACCGTTGACCCTGATGATCCCTCGCGGGCGACCACCGCGAATCCTCGCGTTCGGTCATCGCGAAACGCGAGGGTCATGACCACCAGGGTCAACGGGTGTTCGGCCGCGGTGTTCGACCACGCGTGGATAATTCTGACCAACGGGGTCAGAGGGTTAATGAAGGTTCCGCGCTGGCTGTACTGTAAATAAACAGCAGAGTGTTAAGCCTCTGTCCCACCGCACTTACTTTGTTGGAGCTTTCGACAACGCTTGTTACCGCGCACAAAATGGGGACACGGGTGTTGCCTTAGCTGTGCACCACTGAAGCGGCCGTTGCTATAGCTTTCGCTTAATGGTAGCGAGCGTTGATAGCGTGGCGTTCTGTGCATTCGGGCGTTGGATCGGTGGGGGTTTTAAGTTGGTTTAGCGACATACCAATTTTTGACTACAGAGCTGACAGGATCGCTTTGAAAGAACTTCTGATAGATTTTTGATTACTTGTTGCGATCTGAGGAGGTGCTGCTGGACTAGTGCACCAATCATAGCTGGTCTCTCAGCATCCATGGTAGGACAGTTTTACTGTAACTTTAAGCAAATTCGATGTAAATGAGGTCCGCATTCAAGGGCAGTCTGATTCCAAATGGGTTCCTAGTGCATTCTCCCCCGTATTTATAGCCAATCT
>Ga0224511_10000127_pt1 | contig 26756 bp, 11 predicted proteins | sample SF_May12_sed_USG_2_FD_169988 | JGI IMG/M metagenome (GOLD analysis project Ga0224511, IMG submission 169988) | Sediment microbial communities from San Francisco Bay, California, United States - SF_May12_sed_USGS_8_1 | ecosystem: Environmental > Aquatic > Marine > Sediment | place: USA...
AGAATTATCTAGAGGTCCGCTACCAATATTTGGTGGACAACATTAGAGGTCCTCTGTAAATGGCTTTACCTTGACCCTTGACCTTTTCCTCAGGTGAGCGACCTAGGGCCCTTTGGGCCCTCTTGTTCAACATTCTTTGAAAGATTTCTCCATCCTTACTTCCATTCGGATGATCTTTTCTAATGTCTTTTCCTCGTAATCGTATACTTATGTTAAAAGGCTGAATGTCACCTTTGTATATATTGAAGAATAAATACATTTGTTGAAGATATTCAACTTGTGAAGAATACTTCCTTATTTACTTGCTACTCACTTATAATATTTGTTTGTTTACCTTTTCCCTTCAATGAGGAGCATTTTTAAACATTATTCTAAGGTTTTCTCTAACGTCACGTCCATTCTAATCACTTTGTCTACTGCCCGCTTTCTCGTAGTTTTAACTCGAGATACCTCTCAGAGTCGGCCACATGTTCCTTGACATCTACAGACCTCTTAAACTGAAGACGCACCGTATTGTGTGGGCTTGGAGACCCTAATATGGTGCCACGGGACTCGCCAAGGTCCATGTCGACGTCAGTTGAGGACGGTGATGCTAATAAATCGTTCACCGCCTTCCAGAGGACGGCCTCCTAACGACAACCCTATTGATGGGTGATAGTCTGTCGCTGGACCCATTCTCTGACGTTCCTTGTTTCCCTCTGAGTATCGAACTCGGCTGCTTCTGTCTTAGGAGTTGGCACCGTGCGAAAAGATGACAGGTGTCGGTCGATCCAGCTCGGGCTCCGAATCGGGTACATGTCTAGTATGTTGGCCAGATCTTCAAGATAGCCATTCCGCTAAATAATGTCAGCTAAGTGCTTGTCCTAAGGAACCACACGATGTGCATGTTCTTATGGAACAATGTGATTTCAAGCAATAGTCGAGGGTCACTGTCGATTGGTTACTAAATTTTAGGTTGTGTAAGTCCGTGTTTGTCGTAATTAACACCCTACAGAAGTACATTCATTTCTTTTGGTTGACGTAATTGTTTATATTCTTGATCATTTCCCATTAATATTATGGATTTCCAAAGATGGCATGTCTTGTTAATGGAAAATAGTGTTCAATGTGTGATATTCTGTAGCTCTCAAACTCGTGGAAGTAAGTACTTCTATACGGCAGCAATATCTGATGACAGTCCTACATCCGATCGCCATGATGGGTTGCATATTGCTCTTACAAGTATATTGCCATGGTGACATTTTCAGACTGGCCACAAACTGCGTCCAACACAAGACTCCTTACTGTCTTTCACTAACCTTTTGCACTTAGTCATTGTGTTCTTGTTTATTCCTAGTGTGATACGATTACAAAAAGCCTTCTTGCACATTAAAAAAGAGTCGAGCTTATTAATAAATCCATTCACACATGCTTTCATTTTGTCAATTAAAACGTTTTGTCTTTGTACATATGGTTTTGACCAAAATTTGTATCTGTTTGTAATGATTTTAGAAACGTCCAAAGATTTTGTACATTGACACTTGCATTTAAAGTCCAGGGCCTTGATCACATTTTCTTTTTTTATGGATTTTCTGAGGAGCTTGCTATAAGATCGGTCACTGCTTACTTCACCTGAAATTATAATCACAATAGAAACAAAACTAGCTTAAAATATTGTACATTTTGTCACTGTGTTCTTGTTGATTCCCAGCGTGGTATAGAAACCTTTGTTGCGCATCGAAAAAAAGCCAAAATTAATATATCCATCTACACTATCTTTCATATTGTCAATTAAAAAGTTTTGCCTTTGTACATATTGTTTCGAAAAACTTAGTATCTGTCGGTAATGATTTTAGAAAAATCTGAAGATTTTACACATTGGCATTTGCATTTAAAGTCTATGCCTTTATCACACGTTTTTCGACAAAAAAACTTAACATAAAATTAAAGTTTGGAATGTCTAAAGCGTATACCCACGCTAATGGATGTAGCTTAACAATGCATTCTAACATTGATTAATTTATGCACAATAAGCAAAAACGCAATTCTAACTTTCAACAACGACTTCAATGCCGGGAAGCACAACGTTTGGTCAACGCGTTTAAAAGGGGTTAAAAGCACTTTTTGTGGCTACACACTCATGAGCTGTGGTGCGTAAGACTCGATCAGTTGTGGCATTTAATAAATTAACTTCTATTTAATACATTGTGTACACATAACCATAATGTGTTGTTACATGTCGCTCACGACCTAGCAACCCCTAAGTCATAATAAAAGGGCAAAAATGTATTCATACATAACATATCAATCATCAATTAAGCAAACCTACTATGAAAACTACTAAACACATATGAGTTATTAATTTAAACACAACGATGGCTTATGTCTGACAACAGTTGGCTGAAGAACTGTTGTGAGGAAATGATACGGAATTTTCAATCCGGCTTGTTGTGTTCGTGAGCGTGTATTGTATGCATATATAAGGTATATAATAATAGATTTTTCACCTTTTCTGTACTGAAATATTACCTTTGCATCTTGAAAACGGACGTTCATCTGGTCTGGGGTTATGTGGCCTTGGGCGCACGCTTTAAGGTTGGTAAACACTGTGTCTTCGTCTGAAAAAAAGTTTTTACCTCAATTATCAATATTTTTTGCAGCAGTGAAGTCATGGGTTGCTGGTCTTCATATTTCAACATTTAAAAGAGAAAATTAAATTAAACAAACATTAATGCATATTATCAATAATCAAAAAGCTGAAGCAGTTCAAATGACTTACATTTAATTGATAGATCCATATAATACCATAGATCCATAACTTGTCCATTAATGTGGATATGAATACATTTAACCACAAACATTGCCATATGCTCTATTGTTAGAATCTAGCCTGTGGGTAAATTCTTACTGTAAACTTTTGTTAAGATAACGGATTATAGGGATTATGGCCAGCAATGGATCTGTGCATAGGTTTGGCTGTATAGCATTCAACGCTGATTATCTTACAAGATTACAAAAAAAACAATACCTTTCACTCCTGGAAGGAACCTGAACAGGTTTGCGTTTACTTTCCGGCCACCGATGACGGCATTTTGCATGACAATGGCTGCCTGGCTGTAGCACCTGGTGCTCAATGTGGCCACCTTCAGGGCTTCCTTAAACCTGCCTCCAAACTCGCTCTTCGTTCCATATAAACTGTTTATATATCATGATCTTCACTGTTCTTGTTAGAGGTTTCTCATTCTTGAAGGGGGGGGGGGAATGCACTGACTCCCTGTAAGGGATGAAGATGGGTTTCTTCTTCTTCTTCTGCTCGGTTTACCCTTTCTATGCCAAATATCCCAATAAATGTTTCTTTTTTTAAATAAATATTTTCAAGAGGGTGGCAGCTAACTTTATGCACTGACACAGACAACTGTCATTTAATGTATTTCAAGTCAGGTAATAATAGATATTGAATTTTAGGCTTTTGTCCATAAGAGAAGTATCAAGTAAGAATGAAAACATATTAGTTTCAGGTAAAGGGTCCATTTTGTTTGATGACTGTAAACAATGGCATGTTTGGAGATTCAAACCCTATACATGTACATCAATTTATCACAGCATCACTTATCAAAATCACAAAATAAAATATAAATCACTCAACATTAACTAACGTTTATTTGTAAAGAAACACATATATGTAAACGTATGAAAGTTAAGAAAATTATATAGATATCAGCATACACTTTGGCCTTGAAGGCCTTTATGCCATTTCCCTGGAGCGCATCGAGAGCCTGCTTGATGTCACTGTGTGGTATATGTTAAGTAAATAGTTTTTCGTAAACATTTTACACAGTCGCCCTTCTTGGTTGCAATAAAGAACATGCTCATTTTAAAACATTTAAATGCCTCAACTTACATTCTTTAGTCGACGTTGCGCGTTGGTCTCATGGAGATTGTGTTGTTGTTTTTTCAAAGTCAAGCATCCAATACAACATTGTAATAACTATAAAAAATCACACCAAATATCACATCGGAAAAAATCGTTATATACTGAACCAAACAATGAACGCACCATCTAATTGATCACTTGTTTGAAGAAACCATACTATCGGTGTCTCTCTAAGAAAGTAGACCTGATGTTTGTATTCTTTAAAGGTTTTCTCCATCCTTACTTCCATTCGGATGATCTTTTCTAATGTCTTTTCCTTGTAATCGTATACATATGTTAAAAGACTGTATGCCACCTTTAAGTTTGTAAATATTGAATGACTAAATCAATTGTCTCAAATACAACTTGTGAAGAATACTTTTTTGTATTCTTGCTACTCACTTGTGGCATTTAATACATTCAATGCTATTTAATACATTGTGTACACATAACCACAATGTGTCTTTACATGTCACTCACGACCCAGCAATCCCTAAGTCATAATAAAAGGGCAAAACTGTAACTATCTGTATTCATACATAACATATCATTTATCAATTACACAAACCTACTATGAAAACTACTACACCCATATGATTTATTAATTTAAACACAACGATGGCTTTGTCTGACAACAGTTGGCTGAAGAACTGTTGTGAGGAAATCCCACTGTCACCTGTGTGTTTTCTCCCTGATTCATGTATCTATCATGACCTTCACTGTTCTTGTCAGAGGTTTCTCATTCTTTGGGGGGAAAACTGCACTGACTCCCTGTAAGGGATGAAGATGGGTTTCTTCTTCTGCTCGGTTTACCCTTTCTATGCCAAATATCCCAATAAATGTTTCTTTTTTTTAAATAAATATTTTCAAGAGGGTGGCAGCTAACTATGCACTGAAACAGACATAACTGTCATTTTTGTATTTCAAGTCAGGTAATAATACATATTGAATTTTAGGCTTTTGTCCATAAGAGAAGTATCAAGTAAGAATGAAAACATATTAGTTTCAGGTAAAGGGTCCATTTTTTTTGATGACTGTAAACAATGACATGTTTGGAGATTCAAACCCTATACATCAATTTATCACAACATCACTTATCAAAATCACAAAATAAATTATAAATCACTCAACATTAACTAACGTTTATTTGTAAAGAAACACATATATGTAAACGTATGAAAGTTAAGAAAAATATATAGATATCAGCATACACTTTGGCCTTAAAGGCCTTTATGCCATTTCCCTGGAGCGCATCGAGAGCCTGCTTGATGTCACTGTGTGGTATATGTTAAGTAAATAGTTTTTCGTAAACATTTTACACAGTAGCCCTTCTTGTTGCAATAAAAAACATGCTCATTTTTAAACATTTAAATGCCTCAACTTACATTCTTTACTCGACGTTGCGCGATGGTCAAATGGAGATTGTGTTTTTTTTTCAAAGTCAAGCATCTGATACAACATTGTAATAACTATAAAAATCACACCAAATATCACATTGGAAAAATCGTTATATACTGAACCAAACAATGAACGCACCATCTAATTGATCACTTGTTTGAAGAAACCATACTATCGGTGTCTCTCTTAGAAACTAGAACTGATGTTTGTATTCTTTAAAGGTTTTCTCCATCCTTACTTCCATTCGGATGATCTTTTCTAATGTCTTTTCCTTGTAATCGTATACATATGTTAAAAGACTGTATGCCACCTTAAAGTTTGTAAATATTGAATGACTAAATCAATTGTCTCAAATTTACAACTTGTAAAGAATACTTTTTTGTATTCTTGCTACTCACTTGTGGCATTTAATGAATTCAATGCTATTTAATACATTGTGTACACATAACCATAATGTGTCTTTACATGTCACTCACGACCCAGCAATCCCTAAGTCATAATAAAAGGGCAAACATGTAACTATCTGTATTCATACATAACATATCATTTATCAATTAAGCAAACCTACTATGAAAACTACTACACCCATATGAGTTTTATGTTAAACACAGTGATGGCTTATGTCTGACAACAGTTGGCTGAAGAACTGTTGTGAGGAAATCCCACTGTCACCTGTGTGTTTTCTCTCCGATTCATGTATATATCATGACCTTCACTGTTATTGTCAGAGGTTTCTCATTCTTTGGGGGGAAACTGCACTGACTCCCTGTAAGGGATGAAGATGGGTTTCTTCTTCTGCTCGGTTTACCCTTTCGATGCCAAATATCCCAATAAATGTTTCCTTTTTTAAATACATATTTTGAAGAGGGCGGCAGCTATCTTTATGCACTGACAAAGACTCACTGATATAGACCAGTGGTGCGTTTCTTTAGGATAGGGGCTATAGGGGCTATAACTTAGCTAAACTAGAGATAGGTATTACCGCTAGCAGTCTACGAAACGCTTCCGGCAAGCGTCTATAAGTTTATAACAATAAAATGGCGTCGCTATGTTAAATATCGAAAGTAGGACCGAAAGTAGCATCTAACTTTTCTAGGTTAGGGACTACTTTTTAGTGCACAAAGAAACCCGATAGCTATCTTTGCTAGGTAGAGGCTAAGTAGCGGCTAGCTTTCCTACGCAAAAGAAACGCACCACTAGTATTCTGGCGTCGTCTGCCGTCTGTGTTAAAAGCCCAAGTAATATTGTTAACGCTGTGTGTAGAAGTATTTTTGTTTAAGCTAGTGGCGCATGGATGCTGTATTGCAGGTGCTCGGATTTCCTTTTTTCTTGCATTTTTTTCTAGAAAAGACGTGTCTCACATTATTTGTCACAAAATAGTTGTCTTACATCATCTGGAAAAAACATTAGTTAAATCGGTGTTGATGCTTTGTACCAGGTATAACTCGCGTCAAACAATATGTTCTAATGTCGGTCAGAACCAATAGCTGAATATGTTTTAACTGTTTGGTTGTATATCAAACTTAACTGCCCAATGCAAGACCCTCAACGACCACAATCTTACGTTAATTGATTATCAACAAATGTCCATTGTATGTAAGAATGCACATTGTAACGTGTAGTGTCCACTGTGTGTGCCGTTGATGGAATAATTTACATTTTGTTACTTGTTGTAACGTATAATTATATACATGTAATATATTGAGATTACGAAACATTTTATCTTTGTGTTGATAACCAACAATTATAATTACTGGTATAGTTATTTGTGCCCAATAAGTTTGTATTTAGCTATATTTGTTGTTTTATGTACTAATTTGTTTAATGATTGTGTTTTCTGATAATAATGTTATTAGATCGGACCATTAGACAAACATGTTGTTCTTTGTCAATGGTTACAAGTTTACATTTGGGCATTTTTACCAGATATTATTTCTAAAGTGTATCTTAGAGTTCTCATGTGTATGTCAAAGAATGCTTAAATTGAACATTTTAATCAAGATATATGATATTTGTGTTTTGTATTTTAGTTATTTGTTTGGAAAAAATAAATATACATGTATAGATTTGTTGTGTAGTTTACTCATTGAGTTTTACAAGATATTTAAATATTTTCAGGATTAAACAAAACATTCGTATATACATGTAAATGTGTATTTGATTTAAATGAAATATGCTTCCCAAACGTCTTCTTCCTATATTTCAAGCGTAACTATATAGAACAACTATAGAATATGTTGGAACAAGTTAAATCAGTATTTATGCAATACACCTACATGTACCATTGCGTTTAAAAGCGCAACGCAGCCAGAATTGATATCCAATCAAAATGTGCAACCTTGAGCAAAATATGTAATATCGCAAAACAATTAGTCTATATAAAATACCGCTGCGGTGGCTCAGTGGTTAGAGCGTTCGCCCCGTAAGCGGGAGGTCGTGGGTTCGATCCCCGACCGCGTCATACCAAAGACGTTATAAAAATGGTACCAGATGCTTCCGTGCTTAGCGCTCAGCATATAAGGATAGGTCTGGCTTCTCTCTCCTCTCAAACCTCGTTCAAAAAATGAGATGGATACCATCTGGAATGAGCGGTCGAGAGTGATTAATATAAGTTGGAATAACTTGTTTCGCAATCGACCTTAAATAAATAAGTTTAAATTATATAAAATACAACTACATTTAAGTGACGCTATCAAATATGGATCCTATTTGCATGTTAACATATTTCAAAAGCATTTCCATAGAAGAACTTGTGCTCAAATTATTATGTTCGCACACATATGAAAAGAAAATACAAAAATATAGGCATTAAGAAAACTAAACATTTCTAAAAGTTGTTAAGTGTATGCTCACTGTCACACAAATAAATAAGTCCACATGTTTGTCAAATGTGAGAATCGATTTGCGGGTTAGTTAATTAATTTTGTCTTGTTTAAGTACGTATCGCTAACCATTGTATGGCATTAAATCGGGAATAACAACAGCTTTTGATTAAATAAATCCTATCGAACACTGTACTTCGTTCTGATGAAGGACAACACTTAACAAACTAAAGTAGAATTTTTCAATTCAGGAAAAATGACAAGTTCATAAAAAAGAAAATACAGTGTGATTATTTACTCTATTTTGAATATCACTTACATGTATGTTCACTGAAAGTCACCTGTTGATAGTTAAACAACAAGCAATTATGTTGAAATCAAATATTAAATAAAATATTGTTTAGTTATTTAAGTACCGTTTACTTGTAATAGAACATAACAATAATGTGTAACTAGTCATTAATTAGCCAAAACAATAGATTTTACGTGGGCCAGCAGAACTCTAAATGTACTAAGAATATACCTTTCAAACTCAGTGGATTTTAACTTCATGCATTAACGGATGACGTATTAGAGTTTTGCAAGTGACACATAAATAGTTTGTCTAAAATATACATATCGGTTTTGGTTCAAAATGACCGCTTACTTTTACCCTTTTTGTACAACAGGGATGTACCTTTGGTAAATTATTAATATGTTAATATCAAGCTGTAGTTATACCGACATCTGAAGCGCATTGGTAAAGGTGTTCGATTGCGAAGTTGATGATACGGATTCAAAACCCCGTGACGGAAAATATTTTTTATGCTTCAAGTTGAATATTTACATTCACTCGAAATGTTTTAAAATTCTGTAGGAAAACATTGATCGTTTAAAACATGTGTGTATTGCGCGGCCCCTTGTGAGACCGCCTCGAGGGCTATACTCCTTATCTTTTAATATTTTGATCGGCATTTGCTAAGCGCAGAGAACTATTTTACGGTCTAAATTTAGAGAAGCGCATATATGCATACTATTCGATTGTTTACAATCTTCTCTAAATGCGCCTTAAAACAGAAGAAGAAATGACCTTTCAATTAAGTCATTTGTCCACGTTTAGTACTCGATTTATTATTAAAATTGAACAGTCTTAAACAACATCTTATTTGTGCCTTTATTTTCAATACACATTTGAAAACAAAACAAAAAGCGCAGCGTCTGCTGTAAGGACGGTATATGTAAGCTATATTCAGTCTGTTGATTACTTGCTGTCCAGCTGCTATAAATAGATTTCACAAGTGACACCACTTTTCGAAACAGATCACCTTTCAGCACACGCTGTGATGTACGTCGTGTTTGTTAGAAAGCTCAGGTTAATTGTTTTAAACCAAAGCCATGGTCACTTTAGACACTAAGCGCAGAAAAATAATTTAAAATAATGTTTATGTGTGTAAGTTATTGTATTCATTTTTTCAAAATAAAAAACAACACACTATTAATTTCGATCTCTTTCTCTTGCGGAAGAATCCGATTCACGCACCTGACTTTTAAGGGCGTGAACCAGCTGTTCCCGATGCTGAATTTTCCCCACGTTGTTTGCCCTTATGACAAGAAAGTTCTCTCTCGCATAAAGTGAGGATATTTGTTTTAAGAACAAAAAACGATGGCTAGCCTGCTTCATGGAATTTTCAAACCTCCGTCTAAGTGTTTATATTCCATATTCGAACGAAACAAAAGCAATCAATCCTTAAATAAATAAAAAAAGCGCTATGCATGCACGCGTTTCTTCTTCTCATAGTTTTAAAAGACTGAAAAGCTCACCTGCATAGACTTTGGACTGCGTCAAATATAGCAAACAGTCAACATGTCGAAACGCAAGTCGAGTGTTCTACTAAGATCTAATGAGAACAATATGATTGCAACTATAGTTTGAGAAGGAGCAACATGGTACGTTTGTCGAACGCACGCTGACTGCAACTGGAGTGAGTAGACGTACTCTGTTCATCATTCGTAAAGTACTCGGACATGACAGCAGAAAATGAAGAAAATGGAAAACAGCTAGTTTCAGCCGGATTCAAACCTATTTAATCATGATTCACAGCCCAAACCATTAACCAGTAAGCCACTTTTCCATACTTAAACGTAACGAACAACACGTTAAATAAATCTGCTCTTATGTATACAACTCGCAATCGTCTCACACAAGAAGTATTTATACATAAGGAACACTACCGAATAATAATGAGTGCAAGGTTAAAAAAATCATACAATACTCTAACTTTTGTATCTAAACACACCACATTCGACGCGATTTCAACTTTGGTGTGTTGATGTGCCGTAGAATATTTTTTGTTTCAATGTTTAGCTTTCGTTTTAACTATTTTTTTTATTGTAAACAACACTACATCATCGCACACATACTGTCGAAACATAACTAAAAACCTGTATAGACAACATTCGGGTGATGTAAAAGAAATGAATTTTTACGGTTTATGTTATTGTCCGTATATGAACGCAGCTGGTCTAGTTAAACTGTTAGGAGTCTGAGGGACTGTGACCGATTATAACATCAACTGATTAAGGACAACACTTAACAAAGTAAAGTAGAATTTTTCAATTCAGGAAAAATGACAAGTTCATATAAAAGTAAATACAGTGTGATTATTTACCCTTCTTCAATAACACATACTGTATTTTTTCTCAGTATTGTCAATTTGTTTTCAAGTAGCACTCATGAATGTTCAGTATGCAAAAGAGTTATAAATAAAATGGCACGAATTGAATTGACCTTTAAACATTCAGCCTATGTAATATCTTTAAGCGACATGTATGTGGTATTTATGGAGGAGATCTATTTTAAATATCACGTACATGTATGTGACTGTTAGGAGTCTGAAGGACTGTTACCGATTATAACATCAACTATGAAAATGATTTCCTACATTTACACTCGATTCCTTTTGAGGTTTATGACGTAAAAAGGGTTTAAACGTAATAATTTTTAAATGTAAACTGGACAAAATTAATGGCAAAGCGTATGTTACGGTCCCTTACGTTACCGCGCCATTAACTCATTTGACCAATCACAAACGTCGTTACATGTTTGTACATGATATTTAGAGGTTATTAGTGTCATACCACAGACTCGAGCTTTAAATTAAAAAAACTATTTTCAGACAATGCAAATTCGGGTTCAATGTGAACGAAATTTTTTTAAAGACGAACAAGGCCATTAATGGTGATAATAGGCAAGAAATCACGCAATTCGCCTATATTTCTACGTACAAAACACATATAACACAGTATCCGTCGCACTTGAAATAGGTAAATCTCCAAATGTAGCCATTATTCCAAGAATTACTTTCGGATGATGCTTTGTGTTCATATCTTCGTACGTGAGACCTAATGAAAAGATATTGTATTAAGATTGTGATGTCTGTTTTGCAGCAATACGGGACTTAAATAATACGATTTGTTATTTTTTGTTTCGTGTTGTTCAATCCAAGTACAATACGTGTTAAAGGTACAGCCAGTGCAAGTAGGAAATATTGAATCTCACTGAGGGCCCCATGGCATTATATTGACCTGTCAGGCAGCACCGTACTGAACGCTTTATCTAATTAATTGTTGAGTGCACTTGCCCGGTCCATTATTGGTTTAAAAATGACCGGAGCCGTGGGCATTATAGGAAAAACAGAATACAACAATTAATGCCCGGAGCTAATAATATGATAAAGAACGACACTTTAAGGGAAGTATAATATTGCGCAATGAATACTGAAAACGTTGTTAACAGTAGGTTGTATTTTCTGAAGCAGTAACTCCATGTTAATGACGTCACACTGTATGGATACATACATCCTTAGTGCCAGTAATAAATTAAAACTGTTACACATTTTATATGACTCAATTTTACTTAAACATGAATAAAATAAATTTTAATTTGCTGTTTTATTGTAATTGTAACACTTAAAACAAGCATGTATTTTATTTAATACGTTTTATTTTCTAAAAACAGAAATTGGAGCAGACTTTTATTCAAACATGGCACTCAGCAATGTTTGCTTGAGCTTAAAGATAATATGTGTTTCCGGTAAACACTTGAAGAAAAAAGTCATTATTTAAAGGTAGGCAGTTTGTTTCTTATGGTTACCTACAAAATACATTGTGTTCTGCCTGAAAATTAGAAAACAATATGATTCAAGCCCTGCCCCCTCCCCCTACCAAAAAAGACTCGTTGTCTAGAGAGGGTCGATAAGGGTAAGGTAAAGAGTGTGTAAATAAAACAAATAATAATAGTATAATTTTCGACCTAATAACTAGTTAATCGTTGTATGAAAATAGTCTGGTTTTCAGAGAAAAAAAATAGAGGAAGAAAGTTAAAAAAAGAGTAGTAAACTATATTTAAACATTCAAGTAAACAACATGATAAATCTATAGGAGGGGGAACACATTATCTATAGCAAAGTTAGATTATCATATGTATAATATCAGGTAACAATAATGAATTTCTTAGATGAAATGCCTGAAAAATATATTTACTAAGATTTTTAATTACAGTTCTATTAAAATATGTCACCAATTCAACACATTTGTGCATACTTGGTCTTCTTATAAAATAAGATTTGATACAGTTTTTCCTTATATGTTCATATATTGGGCTTTTAATAACAAAATGGAATTCATCTTCAATATCCTGGTTATAACAAAGAGTACAGAGATAGGTCCCCGTTATTTTTAGGTGTTAATCAGCGTACGACAAGCACACGGACAACATACTAGTAGTCATTCTGGATACTTGGACACTTGTATTATTTAATATTGATCACATATGAAAATTATTGCTTCAACAGTTCAACCTTAGCTTACTATTAAATTTTATGTAACTAAATATATACTAATGCTACTGTAAAATATATGTTGTAATAATGCTTACAGCTGTTTATTACAACATAATGTCATGCTCATTGAAAATATAGTTGTAAAGCAATATGCCTATCCTCTTTCTTTTGTGACTGTTTGGAAATGAATGTAAGCTCGTAATGTACAAATTATACAAACACATAGCTTTGATAGGTTCGTAAACGAAGCTAAAATACATTCAATAAAACAAAAATAAACATGTAAAACGAAAGCATGCATTTATTCATAAACACCTTATTTGCGTGAAGTGAAAGTATAGGAAGTGTTCTCCATTTACTTCATGCGTGACAACCGTGTAGCTAAGCTACACTTTGTAAAGCACTGCTTTCTTTACAACACGCACCTCTTTTAATGCAAACTCTTAATTCGTCGGGTTTATATTGAACCTTTGTTACTGTTGTGATGCAATTCTTCATGTACTGTTGATCCGGGCGATGGACAGTTGTGTTTTTTGCTTTACATTTCAGAGAATACGTACAGCTATTTCTGTTATTCTGTTCTAAACGAACTCGTCGATTGATAATATGTATGTAATTATTTAGGCCATTGTAAAAATATTCTAAAAAGTACAAAATGAAACTTGGTTAAAACAATTGACGCGAATATATTTTCTTTTAATTTTCAAGTTGAGATGCCTTATCGACGATGATAAAGGGGTTTCAGGAAATATATTTCACACCGCGCAGTGGGAAACGTCGCCCTAATTTGTGACGCCTTCAGCGTAAAATCAAACGCTTGCCCACAGGACTTGGTTAAGGGAAGTCAGAAGTCCTTTGAAGAATAATTATTATGCACATATATTGTATCTAATAATGAACATTGAGTGATTATGTATAATGTTAACCATGCCAAAAAAGTGCTCGTTGGAGTTTTTAACAGGCATATACGCACTTGTGCTTTTTCATTCATTACCATTTTCAACCAAATGTGGTACTTTCACATGGGTATGGTTTAACAGAGGAACTTAACATCAAAATCGAACCTGACGCTCGGAGGTCACTGAAACCATTTTAATCATTTCTTTAAAACATGTAACAAAAGATATTAGAAAATGCATGGTTACTTACCATAGTAAAATTTCATACCACTACTCATCCTATTAATACCAAAATTTAAAATAAAATATAGGGGCGTTGTAAGTTTTCTTATATTGTAAGTGTGTATGTATATGCAAGCTACATGTATGATTTTTTTAATTCTCAGATTAGTGTAACTTACTACAGCTGGTGTTTAGTGCTTGCGTGGCGGCTGTAAATCGTCTCGCTACATCAATGTATACATAGTTATATTTATCTAGTCATCTGAGATCGTGGATTGAATATAATTTGAAAATAGAGGTCCGCTCATGCGCTAGGGGGCGTCAGTAGTGTGGCATCTTCCATAACCATTGATGAACAGCCTCAATAAAATCTACGCTGCTCCTCCCCATGCATGTTATGCTTCCTTAGAATATTTTTTCTCAGATTTATTACATAACTTTTGTCATTGTTAGCATACACATTAACCGCAATACATACAAAGATAAATTGTGGTAAAATCTTTTACGTGTTACTTACTCAATAATTATGCTACATCTTATTAAAATAAATGACCCAATTTCTGACGGCATTTAAATATGTTTTGTAACGTCAAACTCTATGACCTAAATTAAATAGACACATGTTCTCAGATTCTCATAATATTGGATAACAATTTGACTACTATTTCTTTTAATTGAAACAAATACAATGTTAAATGTGATTTGAACGTGACAATAATGCACGAATAGCGTGTTTTCTGCATATTGTTTTCACAAGAGACCTCTAATAATATGATTTTAACTACAATTAAACACACAACAGAGATGAGTTCTTTTCTTAATTCTGTAGAATTAAGAGTTTAGAAAGGTTTTATGAACAAATTCGTGTGTATTTTTTGTATTATTATTTCTTTGGCCTATGGATGAGAGTACCGTAAAGCTATGTTTTAAATTCTAACTAAGCAGTGGTTAAACACTCTTTAGGAACAAAAGTGGTTCAATTAACAATATTTTTATATATACCACAAACAAATTAACAAATTAGACTTAGTCTGAACTGTTAATTGCAAACATAAGTGTGTTTAACGTATGGTCATGAACATTTTAATTATGATTTTTCAACAATATACACTGTGCATGACACATTTGCAGAGTCCTGACGATAAGCGTGAATGCATTGGCAAATTATTTCATTACTTTAGAATGTTATGTTACCTCCCACTTAAAAGAGGTGACATAAAGGATGTCCAAATGTAGCTTTTTTATTACAGTATTGCCTGAGAACAATTTTCACATAGATAAAATACTATTCATGCATTTAAGATGCGTCCCATATTTGTTTTGCGAAAAAGGTTGCGAAAATGCAACAATGAATTAAAACAAAAACTCAGTCAACATGCAAATTGAGAAAGAGTGTTTCTTTGTATTGTATTGTATTGAGAAAACGTTAGGATTATTATGTCCAATGTGTTGCAACACTAGGGAATGGGCAAAGCCATTCAATCTTTTACAGAAAACGATGATGAATATGTGCATATGTGGCTGACAGAAAAGTCAGTTATTCCATGATATTTTGCTATACTGAGCTGGAAATAATATGCAAAGACAGACCGCTGATATCTTGCATAAAGGGTAATGTGTTGTGGTCATTTACCAAACCGACCATTCCCTAGCCAGACCATTCGGCACCCCCCCCCCCAAAAAAAAAATGGCCCTTCAGTCGGCCCAGGATAACTCGGAACCAGTCAAATTCGACGCAAAATATAATAGAGGCAAAAATAGAAATAATAGCGTTCTTATTTCGAATGTTGTCTACGAAGTTTTGTATGTTTTGTGTTGTGCTTAACAATAACTACTGCATCTTCAGACGTGTTGTAAACATACTAAAATAATTGCACCCATTGTTGTGTATTTGTCTTGGGTTATTATTTCTGTGGCCAATGGATGAGAGTACCGAAAACCTATTTTGTTTATTGCAAACAACGGTTAAACACCCTTCACGAACAAAGTGGATCATTTAACAATATTTTATATATATACTAAAAACAAATGACTATAACAAATTGGTCTGAACTGTTAATTGTATGAAAACTAAATATGTTTATCGTTTCTCTCCAATAATGTTGTCGTCATAAACACCTTAATATGATTTTTAAATATATATGAAAAATTTAGTGTGCATGACACATTTGCAGAGTCCTTATGTTAAGCGTGAATGAATTGGCTAAATACGTCATTACTTTAGAATACCAGTGAAAGTAAACTGGAATTTATATCTAAATTACAATCAACTGAATAGAAGTAAACAGCAATTAACAAATTGACCACCACTTTAAGGATGTGATATGAAAAGATGTTTATATTTTGCATTTGATGACAGTATCGCCTAAGAGTTTTTTACGTAGATGAAAATACTAAACAACACCTTATATGATGAGTCCCTGATTTTTGCAAATAAAGTGGCGAATATGTAACAATGTAAATAATAGTCTCATTCAACATGCGCGTTAAGACAATGTGTTATTTGTATTGCACTGAGGAAACGTTAAGATCTTTTTTTATGTGTCCATAGTGTTGCAAAATTGGGGAATAGGCAAAGCCATTTAATCGTTTACAGACAACGATGATGAATATGTGCATATGTGGCTGACAGAAAAGTCAGTTATTCCATGATATATTGCTATACTGAGATGGAAATAATATACAAAGACAAACCGCTGATATCTTGCATAAAGGGTAATGTGTTGTGGTCATCAAACCGACCATTTCCTATACCAGAAACATACTATTATTCGCTCAACAGAAATCCATTCAATATGTTTCTACTAATGTCAAAAGATATGATTGACACTATCCGTCGACAAGTAGTTATATTATATTGAATTTAGTTTGGTAAAACGTTTTAGCAGTTTGCCAAAGTATAAGAAGTAGAAAACATAATATATTTAACAGGTTAAAGCCGCTCAATATTTATATTCATGAGATGATTTAGATCTACATAACCAATGCCGAAGGATATAAAAAATAATTTTTCGACATTTAAACGATAGACAATTTTGTTTTCCAGATGTTTTGCTTTTCCATGTTGGTCTAGGTTGTCATTTGTGTTATTCTATACTTGTTGAATCTAACATCAGACAATAGACGTCCATTAATGTGCAATTTATAACGTCACTTGGTACATAATAAAAAGTCATGTTTCTTAAATAAATACGAAACCTCTTTTAGTGTAATCCTCTATATTTTGTCGCATAAATATTCCGAATTGAAAAGCCCATTTCACATTGAAAAAAGCAACAGTAGCATAAGGGGAGGGGGTATAAAAATTCACAACATTTATTCAATGCCTGAAAGTAAATTAGTCAAATGAGTGACAAAACGCTATTGGTATAACAATCCAATGTATTGGAGTAATAACTATGCAATAAACAAACTGACATACAACGGGCATCGTGGTTACATAGAAGTATGTTATCATTTGGTTCATTATCATTTTGTTGACGGTAATTCCAGATGAAAATGTTTTATGGCATCTTTATTAATATATTTCATAAAGAGTGTCCGATGTTTTACTAATGAGGTCAGCAAAACAATGACAAAACTAACATTGTTGCATTCAACTTACACTTTTAGAAAATACTTTCCTTTTCTGACACTAAGCATTCGTTTATAACTGTCGATTTATATGAAAGTGAATGAGTGCACAAAGCAATTCCAGCCTATACAGATAACGATGGTGAATATGCGCATATATGGATGTCTAACAAATATGTCAATTATTCCATACCATACACTCAATTTACACAGGATAAAAATAATACACTAAATCTAGACGGTGTACGCACTTTTTGCATATTGAGTGGCAGATGGTGATCATTTACTTAATCAAAAATTGCTTTTCTCATTACTTTATAACATTTCATTATCTGCAGAATAGAACAACAGTTTATTAAATTAACGGTGAATGTTCTAGACAAAACCATTTACTACCGTTCACTTTATTAAATGGAAGTACAATATTAATGCGGCATAAACTAATTTGTAACGTTTTGATTAACGCTTGCTTGCATCCCAAAAAACAACACATCCAAATACCGTTTTTATCCTACAATATATTTTATGGAAACAGAAAATAAGCAGAATTCCTTTTCAAAATAAGGGGAAATTACCGACATTTTAATGACAAAATCCGTGTCTATTAGATATTAGGCTTTTAGCATGTTGATCAATGTCGTTCTGTGCGTTACTCTGTATTTGGCACGCTACAAAGTCTCGAGTGTCAGTATGTGTCACTTATTCCACGGTCTTTCTATATTAATGTGCGCACGGAAGTCTAGTAGTTCAGCCGTCGTGCAGCGCTAGCACGCTTGATACACATATCTGTTAATATAAGTGCACATTATATGTAATAGATTAATTTATTTTGTTCAACCGCAGCGGTGGCTCAGTGGTTAGAGCGTTGACCCCGTGAGCGGGAGGTCGTGGGTTCGATCCCCGACCGCGTCATTCCAAAGACGTTATAAAAATGGTACCAGATGCTTCCTTGCTTGGCGCTCAGCATATAAGGACAGGTCTGGCTTGTCTCTCCTCTCAAACCTCGTTCAAAAAAAGAGATAGATACCATCCGGAATGAGCGGTCGAGAGTGATTAATATAAGTTGGAATAACTTGTTTCGCAATCGACCTTAAATAAATAAGCTTAAATCAATTTATTTTGTAAATGTTTACTTTGACGGCCAAATGAAAAACAGCTCTAAGTGAAACATAAACGCGGTGTTGTTACATAGTAGTTGCCCTGTTTAACATTTATACCTAGGTTTACGCTTCCACATCACTTCTCATTTTCAAAAAAATAATACTATAAGGAGCTGAAAATAAGTATTAAAAACACACTCCAATACTTTAAGTTATAGTTATCACAGTTGTCTTCTTAATAATATTACTTTTGTGTGTGACATATTTGAAACATGTTAGGTGATTATCAAACTATGCAGCATATGTGCGTACAGTAACATGTAAACACACATATATCAGTACATATTCTACATAAATGTAGTATTGTCATGCCTTAGACTAGAACGTGAATGCGAAGATCTATTCTCAGATACTGCAGTTCCTGTTTTCGGTGTTAACGAAATGAGTTAGACGCATTCGGCCACTAATTTTGTGAATAGTTAAGAAATCACGATATATTCACATTATTTCTACTGTAACATACAAAACAAATTACACATGGGTATCCGTCATATATGAGCTGGGTAAGGCTCTAAAGTAAACCAATATTTCAAATACGAGTTCGTTCAGTTTGGATCATGTTTTGTGTTTATGTCTCCCTAATTCTAACGTTAGGCCAAATGAGATTATATTGTATTACGATTGCGCTATCTGTTTTGCGGCAATCGAGGTATTGAATAGAACAGCATGCTAACATCGGGTCCAAGGACAATTGTTGTAAAGGTATAACGAGTGAAATGCGCAATAGTTACTGAATGAGTTGATTGGCTGCTGTTTTCTGAAACCCTAACTCGAAGGAGACATAACCTCAATGTTCATGTAAAATGAATAATTTCGTTCACAAGTACCAGTCTTTCATTGAAACTTCTTACTCATTTTATAGAACTAAAGTTTTTACACAGCCTTCAATATGTTGTGATACACAGCTGCTAACAAAGCGAACGCTATCTCAATGTGTTTTATTTGTCACAATATGAAAGAGCAACGTTTAACCTAGACATACATGTACTGCGTTTTTATATTATTTTTTTTTTCAAAAATAAGTGTACGAAAACAGGAATGTCGTTTTCCTAAGAAAAGTCTAAGTCATTTTAAAGTGTTATTTGTATACAAATGTTTGTTTTTTCATTTCTTCTTGTTATGCATGTGTATTGTAATGCTAACTTTCCTTTTAGGCCATTATTACATGGTCCCCTTAAACTTGGCCCCTGTCTGCTTTGTCTGTAACATTTTTCTATGAACGTATCTTCTATTAATATGTTCAATTACATTGGCCGTGTAGTAATCAGTATTAATAGTTGAAACGCCATAAAACCAAGCAACAAAGGCGAACATCTTGTACCACCTTGTTGATAATTTTCTACGTGTTGTTTATTATAAATCTCTGCATTATTCCATAATATTTACCACGCTTAGGGAAGATATATTTGTAAGACAATGTGCCCGTCCTCTTTTTCTGTGTGACTTATGTGGAAGTGCAGATAGATCAGCACGTTGACGTCTTTGCCGTGCAATACATAATTTTTATACAGTGTATTTGATGAGATTGTTCTTTCGAGCCTGAAATAAGCTGCAAATATATAAACATAGAATGTATGTATCCCTTATCCCTCACGCTTTAGAATTCTCGTGTTGTGAAAGTATATATAGAGTGTTTTCCATTTACTTCATGCGTGACAGCAACGTGTATCTCAGTGTCCTGTACAATAACTGTCTTCCTTACCGCACGAACGTCGATTAATGCTCAAAATTCGTCTGGACGACAATGTTTGACATCAACCTTTTAAAGCCCCAATAGGGTATGGCATGTTCGTCTACGAAAAGCTCACAATCACTGCATATGTTTGTTTTTCATGAAATGAAACCATTCCTTCAAACTATTCATGTGTGAAAATCAGAAATTATTCGTAACAAAATGTCATTCATACCAACGAATTATATTTAAAAAGGCACCGTGCAAAGTCCATATCGAAAGATATTAAAATGGCGCGGTGTCAAGCGCCAAGCAGCTACTGCGTTAAACGTTTGGACATTCGTTGTTGTTGCTATGTTGTGTCGTCTTGTAGGAACATCACAAATACACTGCATGTATGTTATTATATGTAGGTGTTAGAATATAATGCAATAGTCAATGTCCTGTCAGTTGCGAAACTAATGCAATCAACATTGAGACTGTAGCAAGTATTGCTCAGTTCGAAAGGGATTTAATGCTGCGATAAATAGTATTAATTTTGAATAGATGATGAAAAGTAAACAAATGAAAATTCTTTAAGACTATGGTCCCCTTGGACACTATTGATTTTTTTTTGTTTTTTAAGGGGGGTACAATGAATTCGGATATCGGTATCTTTAAAAACGTCTAGCGTATTAGCTTTTTCAACTGGTTGTTATTTTTTTTACTCATTTTGTGAATATTAATAATATTGAACAATAATGAACAATAACGAACAAACTCTATATGCCGGTTTGTTAGTATTTTGGTGGAGATTGAGTTTTTGCTTGTTAGTAGCTAACAGGCACTCATTATTTTTTACATTTTACCCGCACGTTTATTAATATTTGGTATTTTATGAATTACTTGCTCACTCTACATTTAAAAACAAACATAAAGACACATTTGAATATGTCCTATTAGATGTCGTAACCATGATCTGTGACACTCCTAGATTAGACAAATATGTATGTTATCCGATCCTACTGAAATGGGATTACAATTGGACTATTATAATAATTTCTATTGTTTAAGACAAATACAACGTTACATGTGAATGATGTGATTTACACGCATTGCGTGATTTCAGCATGTTATTTGTACGAGAATCGTAAACAAACATGAAATGAACCACGTTTTTAAAATTAAACACAGTCACATATGGCTCTAATAATGCTATTTAATTTTACAATTTGTAGCGTATAGAAAGGTATGGCGTGCAAAAACAATATTAAAAGGCAAAAACAAAAGTACATAGTACTTCTTGTTTTAAATGTATGAGATGTTTTCTACACGCTTTTTTTTGTGCTCGACACTTACTAAATGATAAAGTGAACCATCTGTAGTTAATTTTTTGCATACCACACACACAATTATATTAAATTGAACGATGGGTGGATTATCGTTTAAAGTAGTAGTTTGTTAATTGCATGAAAACAATGGAGGTGGTAAAAGGTTGTTTTAGTTATCATGGAGTGTACATGTATGTTGTTTACATTTGAAAATAGAGTTCTGCTCATGCGCTAGGGGGCGTCAGTGGTGAGGCATCATTCATTACCACTGATGAACAGCTTCAATAAAACCGAGGCTGCTGTTTTCTCGTGCAGGCTATGCTTTCTGAGGGCTTTCCCTTTCATCAGTTTTTTTTAGAAATCAAATATTTCGACATAAACATCTCCAGATGATTTCAAAACATAAAGATTGTACATGACACATTTGTATTATGTCCTTATGTTAAGCATGGAATGATTGACATTATTTTCCGTTGCTTTAACATGCCATTATTAATGAACGTTAATGTAGTACATATTCGTATAACAGTCAAACTAATGGGAATGAAAAACAATAAACACGTTGCTATCCTGCTCCCAAAGAGGTGACATTAACGAATATCCATATTCATTATTTGTTGACAGTATCTTCAGAGAATCTGCCCATTAATACAAATATAATAGCAAAACCTGTATTTTCACGATCATGATGCTTGACCAATAACGTCATGAAAGTGCAACAATGAAAACGAAAAGTCTCTTTCAACAAACCAATTTCGTAAATGTGCTCCTTTGTATTGCATTGAAAAACTATAAATGGTTTGGTCATAGTTGTGTGACATGCGGGAGAGGACAACTATTATTTATCCATTTAAGCCTAAACTAATAGCGATAATAGGCATATGTATCTGACAGACACGTCAATTATCTTCTGATTGAATTTTGTACATGTAATACAAACACAGTCCGCAGATATTTTGCATCTTTCGTAATTATTTACCAAAACGCATCGAAAGCCATTTAATAAATACTAGTACATATATATGCTTAAAACAATATGTTACTTTGTCAAGTATGATCATTTAGGGCTATAAACGTAACGAATTTTAACAAATTAAAACCTATTTACCGCCAATGCTCTAATAAGCCCTCGGGATGGAGTTTTTCATCTATACTAGGGGTACATAAAAGTTCCTTGCTTTCCCTTTCATCAGTTTATTATGTCTATTGACAACAGTCGACAACAGTCGTAAGTGTTTTTGTTTATAAAGAGCTATCTTGCAGTTCATTATAACACTGTCATGCATGTTAATGACAGAAATTAAACAATAGTACTATGCCAGTTATACGACATCTGAAAATTAAAGAGGGACATTTGTTTAAGTTGTCCTTTCCCTTTGTTCACTTTTAATAAACAGGTGTTGCATAACTCCAAACAATCCTGTATTCGAAATTGTAATTTAATAAAATATTTGCAGTTAACAATCTTACATGTCCTCGGAACAGTTGTGTTTGGCCTCAGCGATTACATTATGTGGCAAACAGAACCGTCAAATTTTCCATGATACACTCATTATGCAAAGAGTAAAACTTGAAGGGTAATGAACATTTTGCATTAAGGGTGCTGTGCCGATGCCGTTTAATAAACCGTCTATTATATTTCCCATTTTGGCATATCCGCTCAACAGGAAACCAGTTTATTAAATTGGTGTACTATATGCGTTATCATACGATGTCAGTTTTATTTGTGACCATACATGTAGCATAACTAACACAATAATAATAATTATCCTGATTATGTATCAAAATAATGACGCAATTACTATCTAATTAGGTTTTGTAACGTCAAACTATGTGACCTTATTTAAAAAGAAACATGTACTCATATTCTCCTGAAATTGGATAACAATTTGACTACTGTTCCTATTAATTGAAACAAATACAATGTTAAATGTGATTTGAACGTGTCAATAATGCGCGAATTGCGTGTTTTCTGCATATTGTTTTTACAAGAGACCTGTTAAAATACGATATTAACTTCATTTTAACAATTTAACACACAACGGAGATGATGTTTTTTTGTACTTCTGTAGGCTTCATAGTTTAGAAAGGTTTTGCGAACAAAACATTTTAAGAGGCACACAATAGACATAACAGCTTTCTTGTTTTGAATGATGTGTGTTTTGTGTCTATGCTTAACACTAATTACTGCATCCTTAGACGTGAAGATATCAAAATAAGTGCACCCATTGTTGTGTTTTCTTTCTTGTGTTATTATTTCTGCTGCCAATGGATGAGAGTACCGTAAGTCTATGTTTTTTATTCTGATTAAACAGTGGTTAAACACCCTTTAGGAGCAAAAGTGGACCATTTAACAATTTTTTATGTATACCACAAACACATTATTAATACAAATTGATCTTAGTCTGAATTGTTAATTGCATGAAAAATAAATGTAATTAACATTTCTAAACAATATTATGGCCATGAAAATTGTAATATGATTTTGAAACAATATATAACATGTCGGTGTGCATGACACATTTGCAGAGTCCTCACGATAAGCGTAAATGTATTGGCACATTATTTCGTTTCTTGAACTAGAATGTCAGTAATGCTAAATGTAAAATGGATTACATATTTGTACTGTATTACAATCAACTAGTAGTGAAAAGCAATAAACAAATTGACCCCCACTTGAAAGATGTGACATGAATGGGTGTTTATATGTTGCATTTGATTACATTATCGCCTTAGGAATTTTTTACGTAGATGAAACTACTGAACAACACCTTATATGATGATTCACTGATTTTTGCAAATGAAGTGGCGAAAATGAAATAATGAAAATAATAGTCTTATTCAACATGCGCATTACGAAAATGTGTTTCTTTGCATTGCAATGAGAAAACGTTAAGTTTATGTGACCATAGTGTTGCAACATCGGGAAATGGTCATTGCCATTCGAGCTTTTTTACAGATAACGATGCTGAGTATGTGCAGATGTGGCTGACAGAAAAGTAAACTAGCCCATGATATCTTGTTGTACAGAGATTGAAAATAATTTACAAAGACAGACCGCGGATATTTTGTATGAAGAGTAATGTGTCGTTGTCATTTACCTTACACCCAATACATACTATTATTCGCTCAACATAAATCCATTCAATATACTACTAGTATATATGGTTGACACCATCCGTCGATTTGTTCAAGAGAAAGTAGTTCGATGATATTGAATTAAGTTTTGGTAAACACGATTTAGCATTCCGCTTTAATATAAAAAGTAGGGCATATTCAAAAGGTTAAATCCTCACATTATTTATATTCATCAAAGAATTTACATAAATAATATCAATTGAAGAGATGTTCAAATAAAGAAAGTTGTAAGCAATGTAGATGTTTTAGTCAACTTGAAAATGTCAAGTTTAAGGGTACCATGACAAAATGGCCCGTACAAAAAACTAACACAGAGAACGACACAAAAACACATCATGACGCGACAGACATTTAGAAAAAAACTATATGTTTGTGTTTTTCTAAATGATATCAAATAACATAATAATAAATCGACATTTTAACCGAGAGACAATTTAGTTTTGGAGATTTTGCATGTTGGTCTACGTTGTCATTTGTTTTATTATATATTTGTTAATGATGACGTTAACATATAACAATTGAACCGAGTTATAACGTGCAATTTATAACGCCACATGGTAAATAATTATTAGTCATGTTTCAATAATAAATACAAACATATACCAGCGTAATCCTCTACATTTGTTGTTAAAAAAAGCAAATACGACGTAAAAAGGCAAACAATGGGCTATTTGGACAATAGTGCATAGCTAAAAGTCAATTTATTTAGAAGTATATTTTTTTGGAGTTTTAAAAATCCATTTATGTACAGTAAATAAGTTATATGTTATAATAATTGAAACATGATGATGCTCTTTGTAAAATGATTTTTTAAAGTTGGCAGGGCAGACCTCTTTAGTTGGTGAACATAGCCCTTTTCTAAATTGAAATGCCCATGTACAGTTACACTGAAAAGGGCAATTGCCTTGTCTTGGTTTTTGTTTTAGGTTAAATATAACATTCACAAATTATTCAATACCTGCAAGTAAATAAATAAAACAAGTCACAAAACATAATGATATTTCTATTACAATCGGATGTATGGGAGTAATAACTAGGCATCAAACAAATTGACCTTCCACGGACATCGAGGTGACATATGAGTATGTATTCATTTGGTTTATTATCATTTTGATGACGGTTACTCCGGATAAAAATGTTCTTATGACATATTGAGTAATATATTTCATAAAAAGTGTCCGGTGTTTTACAAGTGAGGTGAGCAGATCAAGGACAAAACTAAGGTTTTCGCATTCAACATGGTTTCCTTTATTAACAGTGTGCATTCGTTAATTGTCAATTGTTTGTGAAGTGAATTAGTGCACAAAGCCAGTCCAGCGTTTATAAATAACCATGCTGTATATGTGAATAAATATATGTGTAGCTGGTATGTCAATAATTATTCCATACAATACACTCAATTTACACAGGTTTAAAATAATACACTAAATCTAGACAGTGTACGCACATTTTGCATTTTGAGTGACGGGTCGTTCTCATTTTCTTAATAAAAAATGCTTTTCCCATGACTTTATAACATTTCGTTTTCTGCAGAGCAGGACAACAATTTATTAAATTAACAGAGAATATTCTAGACAAAACCATTTACTACCGTTCACTTTATTAAATGAAAGTACAATATTAATGCGGCATAAACTTATTTGTAACGTTTTGATTAACGCTTGCTTGTATCTCAAAAAAGCAACAACAAACCAAGCAACGTTTTTATCCTACAAAATATGTGACAGAAAATAAACAGAATTCTTTTTCATAACAAGTTAAAGTTACCGACACCATTACAAACAACCATGTACATCAGATGGTTGGCTTTTAGCATGTTGATCAATGTCGTGCTGTCCGTTACTCTGTAT
>Ga0224511_10000128_pt1 | contig 26752 bp, 24 predicted proteins | sample SF_May12_sed_USG_2_FD_169988 | JGI IMG/M metagenome (GOLD analysis project Ga0224511, IMG submission 169988) | Sediment microbial communities from San Francisco Bay, California, United States - SF_May12_sed_USGS_8_1 | ecosystem: Environmental > Aquatic > Marine > Sediment | place: USA...
TTATGGGTAATAATATTTCCAGAGGGCACACGTATACCAGCGAACAAGCGTGGCCGTTATAAATTGGGTGGTGCGGTACTTGCCAAAGAAACGGGTTATCCAATTGTGCCTGTTGCTCACAATGCTGGAAGTTTCTGGCCACGCAAAGGGTTTTTCATACGACCCGGTGTAATCAAGGTTGTCATAGGTCCAATGATTCAAAATACCTCTCATAGCGCCGAAGACCTGCGTGTTGAAACAGAAAATTGGATAGAAACGCAAATGCAGGTCTTAGAAGGGCGTACAGGCCCGGCAGAGTTGGTTGTTCGTTAGGGTGTATTTGTCATTGCTGTAAATTTTTTTTGCGTTATAGCATTGCTCAGGGCCGCAAAAGCATAAATATCGAGTGTTTCAGCCCGCTTACCCGGATCAATTCCCAAAAAGCTGATTTCATCTTTTGTTAGCAGGCCCTTTAAACCGTTTGCCAGTGTCTTGCGGCGCTGACCAAATGCACTTTTTACAATCTGATGGAAGTCAGTCGTATCCTTAACTGATACCAAGGGTGTCTCATGGGGGGTTAGGTGAACGACGGCCGAATCAATCTTTGGGGCGGGTGTAAATGCCCCGGATCCTACCTCAAACCATTTCTCCACCCGGCACCAGTACTGGACCATAACGGTTAGTCGTCCGTAGTTCTTGGTCCCCGGAACAGCGGCCAGGCGCTGAACCACTTCTTTTTGAAGCATGAAGCTCATATCCTGGATGCATTCAATTTGTTCCAGGACATGAAACAACAGTGGCGTTGAGATGTTATAGGGCAGATTACCAATGAGCCGGATTTTTTGTTCCCCGTGTATCAGCGACCGGAAATCGAATGTCAGGGCATCGCTGTGATGCAAAATAAGCTGCTGGGGGGTGTAGCGCTGCGTGAGGTGTGCTGCCAGATCGTTGTCGATTTCAATGGCATGTATCGGGTGAGTCCTTTCAATCAGGGCATCGGTTAGGGCGCCCAGGCCAGGCCCGATCTCAACCAACAAGTCATTTGGCTGTGGATTTATATATTTTACAATCCGCTGGATTACGGTTTTATCATGCAGGAAGTTCTGGCCGAACCGTTTTCGAGGTCGGTGATTGTTCTGGGACATCAGCGCGCAACCATGGCCAATGCCGTATCGATAGCTTTTTCCAGGCTGCCAGTGTCAATGCCGTTATCGCGCACGCGGTCGAGCGCCGTGCCATGGTCAACGGAGGTGCGAACAAAGGGCAAACCCAGGGTGATATTCACCGCCTGCCCGAAGCCGGCATATTTTAATACCGGCAGGCCCTGGTCGTGGTACATGGCCAATACGGCATCGGCCTTAGTCAGGCGTGCGGGGGTAAAGGCGCTGTCCGCCGGTATCGGTCCTGTCAGATTTATGCCGAGTGCGCGCAGCTGCTCGACTACAGGTTGAATCACATCAATCTCTTCCCGGCCCAAATGACCGTTCTCGCCAGCATGGGGATTCAGGCCGCACACCAGTATCCTGGGGTGATCGATGGCAAAACGTGTAATCAGTTCCCGGTGGAGAATGGTGATAACGTCGGTGAGCATATCATGTTGGATATGATCGCTGACCTCTTTTAATGGCAAGTGGGTGGTCGCCAAAGCGACTCTAAGACGGTCGGTTGCCAGCATCATAACGACTCGCTTGCAGTGACAGCGCGCTGACAAAAACTCCGTATGCCCGGTGAAGTCGATGCCAGCGTCGTTGATTACTCCTTTGTTTACCGGGCCGGTTACCAGAGCATCAAATCTGTGATCAAGACATCCTTTTATTGCCATCTCCAGGGTTTCAATAACATAACTGGCATTGGCCACATCCAATGTTCCTGCCCGTACCGGCATCTTGAGTTTTACCGGTAACACAGACATGCCGGGTCGCGTTGCCATTGATGGCTCCCACTGTGTCAATGATAAAGGCACATCCATTTCATGTGCGCGCTGTCTCAGTAGATCCGGGTCACCGATTACTACGATGTGCGCCACCGGTTTTTTCTGTGCCAACAATACACACAGGTTAGGTCCGATGCCGGCGGGCTCTCCTGGGGTCAGTGCTATGACGGGAATCTTTTCCATGGAGCGCAGCTTCGATTACTAACTGTCAGTATCCTCGTCTGACAGATATTTGATATAGGATTCGTCTCGTAACTGGCGAATCCATTGTTGGTATAGCTCGTCCGCTTTACGCCCGTGAATCTGTTTTCGCGCTTCGGCGCGATCCAGTTTTTCACCGATGTCCTGTTGGCGTCTCTCCTGAACCTGAATCAGGTGGTAGCCAAAAGGGGTGTGCACGGGTTGGCTGACTTTGCCCGTTTCAAGCTGTGTTAAAGCATTCTCAAATTCTGGCACCATTTCACCCGGGTTTATCCAGCCCAGATCACCACCTTTGACGGCGGAGAGCGGGTCCTGGGAATAGGACTTGGCCATAGTGGCAAAGTCTTCGCCATTAATAATCCGTTGACGAATTGATTCGATTTTTTTTAGCGTATCGGATTCTGGCAGTACATCATTGGTGGGTAACAGAATGTGCCGCGCGCGAATCTGGGTAACGGTTTTGCTGGTCTTGCTGGAACGACGGTCATTGAGTTTGAGTATGTGAAATCCATTAGGGCTACGTAACACGCCACTGATTTCCCCTGGCTTCATCTTAGCTAAAGCCGTGGCAAATAATTCTGGTAACTGGCCCGCGCTGCGCCAGCCAAGATTACCGCCTTCCAGGGCTTCTTGGCCTCGGGAATAGGCGATGGCCGTTTGCTGAAAGCCTTCGCCGCTCTCCAGTTTTCCCAGAATCTCCTGCGCCCGCTTGGCCAATTCTTGCAGTTTGGCAGGAGAAGCGGATTCCGGTATAGGAATCATGATATGAGACAGGTTGTAGGCATCACTACCACCCAGCAATCGGTCGCGGTTATGCAGGAACTGATCAACCTCGTTTTCTGATACGCTTATTCGCCTCTTGATCTGCTGGTCAACGAGTTTCTGAAGCAGTAGCTGTTGCCGTAATTCGTCGCGAAACTCAGAGAGTTCCGTGCCTTCCTGTTCAATTTTTTTATAGAATTCCTTCTGGCTAAGTTTGTTGCCTTCTATAATTCGATTAATGGTGTCCTCCAGCTCCTTGTCGCTGATTATCATCCCCATGCGTTGAGCCAGTTGTAGTTGAATCTTTTCAACAATGATACGTTCCAGCACCTGCTTCCGGATGAGATCATCGGAAGGTGCTGTTATTTTTTGCTGGGCAATGTTTTGCTTGGCTTTTCGCATTTGGTGTTCAAGTTCGCTCTGGGTAATGACTTCATCATTGATAATTACCAGTATACGATCCACGTCTTGTGTCTCGGCATGACCGATACCGGCAATCAGCATCATGCTGACAATACTTATTGCCAACATAAATCGGCGGGCTAAATCGCAGAGACTGCGCGCGCCATAGCGCGGACTTTGTGAGTTGGTGTAGGGCTTGTTCATCGATTCCAGGGATGTCGGTTATAGGTCAAATAAAAATCAAGCATACCATGATCTTCATGGCTGTTAGAGACCGGAAAACAGGCTTTGTTCCAGAGGGCTCTCGGGTATATTGCCGATATGGCTCAAGCCTGTTAATTCAAGCTGGAGCTGCACCGAATTAACTTGCCCATTTCCGATGGACAAGCGCCGATTTCCAAATAAACGCAGTGTCCAGCAGCAGGAATGATGGGCCAGGCCGGCATAGGACTCGAGGTTTTCCCTGGTGTTGATAGAATAGTTTTGGCGCCCGATGACGGTCCAACGGTTTCCCAGGGGCGCCTGGAACGAAATATCGCTTTGTTCCTGGCGACTTTCAATTGGACTCTCGGTGCGCAGATAACCCGCATTCAATATCGCGCGCTCTGTGGGTTGGTATTGAAAATAGGTTTGGACTTCCCGGGTAGTCTCCGAGTAGGGATCCCAGCGAACATTGGTCTGCCAAAAAATCCGGTTTCGTAAGAGCATTGTTGTTTCCGCTATCAAATCTGATTTTTGTGTATCGATGGTTGCCGGAGGAAGATTGACCTGTCGATCTTCGAAATAATAAATTTGACCCAGGCTCGCCCGGAAACGTTCGCTGCTGGTTTCCTTGTCGAGTATGCGCGTGCTTAACGCCAGGGCAACTTGATTGGTATCTCCGACACGGTCGCCACCAACAAACCGGTTTACCTGAAACAATTGGGCAAAGCGCAAATCCGGCAGTCCCGTATCAAAATCCGGTAAGCCATCCTGGTTGCGAAAAGGAACCTTCACATAGAACACTCGGGGTTCCAGCGTCTGAATATAGCGGCGTTGTTGCCATAGAAAAGGCCTGTCAAAAAATAGTCCCGCGTCCAGGGCGAAGTAGGGAACCGCTTCTTCGGTATGGGTCTCGAAACCAACAGGTCGCTGTGCGGCCGCTGTCTCTGATAGATCATAGGCCCAGTAGTAGGTACCTACTTTGGGGATAGCAAAACTGTAGCTGGTGCGCCAGGGCACGCTGATCTCCGGATGCACTCGAACCCGATCACCAATGATGCTTTGATCTCGACGGAAAGCAGTCCATTCACTTTCCAGGTCTACATTGATGGCGTTTGGGTTTTCGTGCTGGATTGTAGCCAGTCGTAACTGGGGTAGCATTTCGTAGGGTAACTCATCGGGCAATAGCGTGGTGTCTATTGTTTGATAGCTCAGGGCATGGGCACCGAAAGACCAGTCTGTACCTCTGTAGTGTAAGAGAGCTTCCCTTTTCAGATGACTTTGTCCGACAACCGCAAGACTGTCGCTGAAGTCGTCAAGATACTGGTTATCTGACACCCATGCCGCATCAAGTTTCATAGACCAGTTATTTCCCAGTGCTTGTTGGTGGCGATAATTTCCAGCTGCGCGGTCTTGTTGAAATAGTCTGTCATCAGGCAATGCTTCGGCATTAAGTTCTCCGGAGAATTTACGACCGATATAGCGAAATTCATTCCCCAGTTGGGTGCCTCGATCTGTGAAATATCTGGGGGTAATGGTGTCATCAAAGGCTGGTGCGATATTCCAGTACCAGGGAGTTGCCAGAGAACTGCCGGATTTATCTGAACTGCCAAATGTGGGCGCCAGAAACCCGCTTTTACGCTGACCGGACAGGGGGAAATCCAGATAAGGCCAATAAAAAATCGGCACATGTTGAAATGTTACCAGCGCGTGGTATGCCTTACCAATATCCTGTTGCTTATCCAGATCCAGGCGGCTGACCCCAAGATACCAACTCTCCTTTTCCGGTGGGCAGGTGGTAAATTTTACCTTGCTCAAAAGCAGCCGGTCATTCTCCAGAAAATTCAATGTCTGAGCGCTTCCCCGGCCTTCTCGTGAAAGAGTAAAACTGACCGGGCCTGTTTCGCCGGTGTTCTCGGCAAGATTATAACTGAGCTGTTCTGTAGAGAAGATATCGCCAGCGGCGGTTTTAAAGGCTACTTCGCCGCTGGCATTCAATGTGTCAGACTGTTTCCGGTAAACTAGTTCCTGTGACTGTATATGTCGGCCTGTTTGATCCAGGGTAACGTTACCGTGAAAGCGGGACGTGTTATTCGGGCTAAGTTCAGCCTTATCGGCCCGTATTTCTACTGGCGCATTTGAATTGGCGCGTATTGATGGCACCGATAACTGAACCGGCCCCAGTTTGTTTTCCGGGCTCGGGCAGCTTAGTATCGTCTCGTCTGCGCTGCTGATTTTTGACCATGGGATTACCATTGCTGCGGCCAAGACAAGCGAGGTATAGGTGCAATGTGTCCGGTTCATGAGAGACCCGTTTTTTTCCGAACGCTAAAATTGCATACAATCCTGATACCATCAAGTTTTTCCTGAACATAGCCGGCCAGTGTTGCCGGGAGGACTAGATTGGACCAGCGCCTGGAAATGCTAAAACAGTGGTTAGGCGAGACCCTGGATGCCGCTGAATACGAAGTAAAGCCAGCATCGGAAGATGCGAGCTTTCGCCGTTATTTTAGGGTTACTGTAAATGGTTCCAGTTATATTGTCATGGACGCGCCTCCGGAAAAGGAAGATGTTGAGCCGTTTATCCGTATAGGCAGGCGCTTTTTCTCGCTGGGTCTCAATGTGCCGGAGATTCTGTATCAGGATCTGGAAAACGGCTTTCTTTTGCTTAGCGATCTCGGTAGCAAGACCTACCTCAATCAGTTGAATGAGACCACAGCGGATAGATTGTATGGTGATGCTATGGGGGCATTAATAGTGCTTCAGGCTGGAACCTTTAGCGAGACTGGCTTTTTGCCACCTTACGACAAGAACCTACTTTCACGGGAGCTGGATCTGTTTACCGACTGGTATTTGGGCCGCCATTTAACGATTGCGTTGAATGATGATCAGCAGGGAATCGTGGAGGACTGTTTCCACAAGCTGATTGATGCGGCGCTTTCGCAAAGCCAGGTTTGGGTTCATAGGGACTATCACTCCCGTAACTTAATGCTGACTTTGAACAATAACCCCGGGATACTGGATTTTCAGGATGCCGTAACAGGCCCGGTAACCTATGATCTCGTGTCGTTGTTAAGAGACTGTTATATCGCTTGGCCGAGGGAAAGGGTCGAAGATTGGGTGAAGGGATATTATCAATTGGCACAGGAATCGGGAATTCCAGTGCCGGAGGATAAAGAGCAATTCCTGTGCTGGTTTGATTATATGGGAGTGCAGCGACACCTGAAGGCGACAGGAATTTTCTCTCGGCTGTACCACCGCGACGGTAAAAGCGGTTATCTCAAGGATATTCCCCGGACATTGGGCTATGTCCAGGAGGTATGCTCTCGTTACCGTGACCTTGCACCGTTTGGACAATTACTCGATAGCCTGGAGAGAGACAGGTCGTGAAGGCAATGATATTGGCGGCTGGGCGTGGAGACAGAATGCGGCCATTAACTGATGCTGTACCTAAACCCTTGCTTGAGGTTCAGGGTAAACCCCTGGTCGTTTATTTGATTGAATCCTTGGCGCGCCATGGGATAACGGACTTGGTAATCAACTATGCCCATCTTGGCGAGCAAATCGTGGAACGTCTCGGTGACGGCGGCGAGTTTGGGGTAACTATCCGTTATTCGGAGGAGCGCCAAGGCGGACTTGAGACAGGAGGGGGTATTTTCAAGGCATTACCTCTTTTGGGAGATCAGCCATTTATTGTTGTGAACGGGGATATCTGGACCGATTATCCCTTTTCCCGGTTGCCAAGGTCGTTGGAGGGCTTGGCGCATTTGGTGTTAGTGGATAATCCTGCCCATCACAGTGCTGGCGACTTTGTTTTACAGGGGGAGCAAGTCTGTTCGTCGGGCGATACCAGATTGACCTATTCGGGTATCGGTGTTTACTCAAACAAACTGTTTGCGGGTAATACGTTGGCCAAGTTTCCCTTGGCGCCACTGTTGCGACGGGCAATGGATTTGGGGCAGGTAACCGGGGAGTACTATCCAGGGCTGTGGCAGGATATCGGAACCCCTGAACGATTGGCGCAGTTAAATCAATCAGCCGGTAGTAACTGAAGCTTTCTGGTAGTTTTCCCATATAGAAAAACCGGCAGTACAAATCCGGCGTGAGCTGGGTTTGTACTGCCGGTCATTTCAATATTGCTCCGTTTCCCAACGGGGCAAAAGGACCAACAGAGCTTACATCTGCGCAGTGGATTTGCGCTTAACTCTTCTTTTGGCCTTCTTCTTTCCCTTCTTTTTAGCCTTTTTCTTGGCTTTTTTCTTTGCAGCCTTTTTCTTACCAGCCTTTTTCTTGCCTTTCTTCTTGGCTGCTTTGCGCTTGGTCTTCTTCTTGGCGGCTTTCTTTTTGGTCGCCTTTTTCTTGGTAGACTTCTTCTTACCTACTTTCCGCTTAGCGGTCTTTCTTTTAGCGGCCTTTTTCTTAGTGGCCTTTTTCTTTGTTGCCATGGTATTGCTCCTTTTCAGGTTGTGGTTAGAGGATAATTAAGGGAAATACGAGGTTGACTACTCCTCATCCCGGCGCCCCCGGTATTTTGGGGGCAATAGAAAAGACAGCCCCGCTGGCTGTCTTTTTTGACTTCCGGCTGAGATACCCCAAACTTGCTGGCATCAGACTTATTTTTAGCTGACAACCTAGTGTCAGGACAAAGTCGCAATCGATCCAAAATGGCCGCCTTGCTCCGTTGTTTGTACAACTTGTTGTACAACTCTTTTAGACTGCATTATCACCGACCTTCCTTCGTTTTAGAATCCTGGTTAAATCCATAATCAGGATATGAGCCGGTGATTTTTCGCAGTCGTTAGCGAAACAACATCCTTATTTTGTTTACTAACCTTCTCTCTAGCACAGACATATGCGCTGTCAAGGCGTAACTCTAATTACAACATAAAAAAATTGCAAACATTTTTGTTTGAAAAACTGTTCCTCCCCTTCATCCATATAAAATTATCAGTCGGCACTATGAAGTTTGTTAGGTCAGCCGCACTTGGAGTCACCGCAGTTCAAGCACGTCATGCATCCATCCATTTTAATCATCGCCTTGGTGAGACATTTCTGGCAGAGCTGTGCTTCTGCAGGAAATTCGCTATCTTTATCGTCTGCGGAGGGGGTAATTTTTCTCTTTGATTCCAGTTCCGCGCGCTTTTCGGCAAGGAATTTCTTCTGATGTTCATCTTCTTCGGTGGTAATTAGGCCGATCATCTTCATGTGGCACTCGATGACATCCCCTAATTCAGCAACCAAAGAGGGTACATATTTACCCTTTTTGAAGTAACCGCCGCGGGGATCGAACACACTATGGAGTTCCTCCACCAGAAATGTGACATCCCCGCCTTTTCGGAATACGGCCGAAATAATACGTGTCAGGGCCACGATCCATTGAAAGTGCTCCATGCTCTTTGAATTAACAAATACCTCAAAGGGGCGCCGTTTTTCGTGCTCTGTGTCTGGATTTAGTACAATGTCGTTGATGGTAACGTAGAGCGCGTGTTCGGTCAGGGGTGTTTTAATTTTATAGGTGCTTCCGAGCAACATTTCCGGCCGCTCCAGCTTCTCGTGCATGTGCACGACCTTACTTTCGGCAGGCAGGTCCTTTTCGGTCTTTTTAACCTCGTATCCTGTTATTTTGCGGTCAATTTTTACAGCCATTTTAGTCTCCTAATGTTATCTCTACGGCGTTATAGCGATTAGAATTTGCCGTAGTAGCCTTCCTTCAAGGCGTCATACAGGTTTGCGGCAGTGTGGGTTTCCCCGTCATATTCCACCTCTTCGTTGCCTTTAACTTCCAGTTTTTCGCCAGTCTCAAGCTGGAACTGGTAAATAGTATTTTCAAGGTCCTTTTCCTTTACCAGTACGCCCTGAAAGGCCTCAGGGTTGAATCGGAAGGTGGTACAGCCTTTTAGCCCCTTTTCATAGGCATACATATAGATATCCTTAAAGTCGCCAAAGTCAAAATCTGTTGGCACATTGGCGGTTTTTGATATGGAAGAGTCCACCCATTTCTGGGCAGCGGCCTGGACGTCAACATGTTGCTTAGGGGTTACGCTGTCAGCGGTAATAAAATAATCCGGAAGTCGGGTCTCGTTGATATCTGAGTCCGGAATAGCACCAGGATTAATCAATGTGCGATATGCCAACAGTTCGTAGGAAAATACTTCCACTTTTTCCTTGGTCTTGCGCCCTTCCCGGATAACATTTCGGCTGTAGTGATGGGCGAACGAAGGTTCAATGCCGTTACTGGCGTTATTGGCCATGGAAAGACTAATAGTGCCTGTGGGTGCGATGGAGGTGTGATGGGTAAAGCGGGCTCCGGTTTTGGCTATGCGATCTGTCAGGGAAGAATCAAATTGCTGCATGTAACGGCTATATTTAGCAAGCAGTACCTTGCCGGCAATTTCATCACCCGCTTTATAACCATCCACCCGCATTTCAGGACGCCTGCTTAACATCTCTTCAGTAACCACAAAGCGTTCCTCCATAATGGGTGCGGGACCTTTTTCCTCTGCCAGCTGTACGCCGACTTCCCAGCCCACCTCGGCCATGGTACGTGCTACATCCTCGGTAAATGTCAGAGATTGTTGATCGCCATACTTCATGCATAGCAATGTTAATGTTGAGCCGAGGCCCAGGAATCCCATGCCATGGCGGCGCTTGTTTTGGATTTCGTGGCGCTGTCCTTCAAGCGGCAGACCGTTGATTTCCACAACGTTGTCCAGCATACGGGTAAATATAGCAACAACCTCTTTGAACAACGGCCAGTCAAACTCGGCTTGATCGGTGAAAGGATTTTTGACGAACTTGGTGAGATTGATGGATCCCAGCAGGCAGGAGCCGTAAGAAGGAAGGGGTTGCTCACCGCAAGGATTGGTGGCGCGAATATTCTCACAAAACCAGTTATTGTTCATTTCATTGATCTTGTCGATCAGGATAAATCCTGGTTCAGCGTAATCGTATGTGGAGGCCATGATCAGGTTCCACAGACGCTTTGCCGGCAGAGTTTTATATACTTTGCAGGCTACACGGCCGATTTTATCGGTGATATATCCCTGGGTGCTTGGCCAATAACGCCAAATGATTTCGGACTTCGGATCGCTGTATTCTGATTCGGTTGCAGGGAAGGCTAGTTGCCAGTTGTCATCGTTTTTAACGGCCTGCATAAACTCGTCAGTGATCAGACACGACAAATTGAATTGACGTAAGCGTCCATCCTCCCGCTTGGCCCGAATGAATTCCATGACGTCGGGATGAGATATGTCAAACGTACCCATCTGGGCACCTCGGCGCCCTCCGGCGGAAGAAACCGTAAAACACATGGCGTCAAAAATATCCATGAAAGACAGTGGTCCGGAAGTATGGGCGCCGGCTCCGCTGACAAAGGCGCCTTTTGGACGCAGTGTGGAAAATTCATAACCGATACCGCAACCAGCCTTGAGAGTTAAGCCGGCTTCATGGACGCTACTCAAGATTCCATTCATAGAGTCTGGAATCGTGTTGGCGACTGTGCAGTTGATGGTGCTGGTGGCGGGTTTATGGGCCTGGGCACCGGCGTTGGACATTATGCGACCGGCAGGAATGGCGCCTTGTCTCAGTGCCCAGACAAATTTACCATACCATTCTTCCTGTTTTTCCTTGGAGATCTCGACCTCTGCCAGGGCCTTGGCCACTCGCTGATAGGTGTGCTCAACGGTTTCATCCAGCGTCTCTCCATCCTTAGTTTTTAAACGGTATTTCTTGTCCCAAATGTCATAGGAAGCTGGTTGCAGGGTGATTTCAGTTGTCTCGGTCAGTTGCAGAGCAAGTTCGGCAGCTTTCATTATTATATTTTGCCTCCGTAGTGAAGATGTTTATGAGTGCTGTATGTTGTGTTACTTCTTTGTCTACTCCACTATATGTTGTGGTTGGCAAAAATTACACCTAGTCTTCGGTCGCTGTCAAGAAGACTGTTAACATTTTTTTGTAGTGCTTGAGAGTGACAACCTGTCTCAATGTACCGGGTCTTTATCCTGGTCAATTGGGATTGTTTGGCGATGATTCGTTTTTGGGAAAGGGGTACCTATATATATAGTAGGCCCGTCAGTAATCCAGGATCAGGTGCAAATAACCGTATACATAAAAAGGTTATTTTGGGTCAGCGGCCCCACTATATATATGTTCAACTAACGACCAAATCAGGCCAAGGACATGTCAAAGCTTTCCTTGAATCTGGCCTCAAACTCCTGACGGGTAAAGCTGTGATTCTGAGTACCGTGCTGCTCAATTTTGATGGCCCCCATCAAGGCGGCTACACGACCGGTAATCTCCCAGTCCATTCCACGCATTAGTCCATACAAGAGCCCGGCGCGATAGGCGTCACCACATCCTGTGGGGTCATTAACCTTTGTTGTGGCGGCAGCGGGTATCTCCAGCTGTTGTCCGTCCAGGTAAATGCACGAGCCCTTCCCGCCCAAGGTAACAATCAATGCCTCTACTTCTTTGCTTATTTTTTCCAGATTGCTGCCAGTTCGCTCTTGAAGCAACTGCGCCTCATAGTCATTAACCGTTACCCAGGTAGCCTGTTTGATAAATTTTTTCAGGTCTTTGCCATTAAACATGGGCATGGCCTGGCCTGGATCAAAAATAAACGGTATTCCAGCTTCGGCAAACTGTTGCGCGTGTTCGATCATCCCTTGTCGCCCATCCGGTGATACCATGCCAATACGCACACCTTCAGCATCGGATATCTTATTTTCGTGGGCCAGGTTCATGGCCCCAGGGTGAAACGCGGTTATCTGGTTATCGTCCATGTCAGTGGTAATAAATGCCTGCCCAGTATAAGTGGTCTCGATAATTTTAATGTGTTTTCTGCTAATGCCGCACTGATCAATCCATTGGCGGTAGGTTGCAAAATCGTGGCCCACCGTGGCCATGGGTAATGGATCACCCCCTAACAGTTTCAGGTTATATGCGATATTGCCGGCGCAGCCGCCAAATTCCCTTCGTAAATCCGGTACCAGGAAAGCTACATTCAGAATATGCACTTTGTCCGGCAATATATGGTTTTTGAAACGGTCGTTAAAAACCATAATTGTGTCATAGGCGTAGGAACCGCAGATAAGCGCTGACATAATCTTCCTCTACTCTTGCTTTCGTTAGTTAAATGCTGATCAATCAATTCAAACATTCTTCCCGGCGGTTATCCTGGGATCCACCGTATTGTGGTTAATTTTGATTTGAATGAAATAACCTAGTGTTTTTGGCGGAGGTCATTATAAGGGAGCAGCCATTAATTTTCCTGAAAAAAATGCCTGACTCCGACATTAATAGGGGGGAATTGCAAGGTTCTTGATAGGAATCAAGGTATTTCCTCGTTGGATACGATAATAAATAACAATATTGGGTACAACAGGTTTCCGCATCCAAAGAAGGAGTTCAATACGCATGTTTTTAAAAGATAAGGCCACTGGTGACGTTGTGGAAATTATGGATCTGACAGCCTTGTTTGATCCTTTTATGTCGCAGGTTAAGGGCCGGTTGCATGCCGGAGAGGAATTACAGGATGTCACAGAATTTGCCAAAATCGGGTTGATCTTCCCGTCAGGAGAGCCTTTGCCTCGTTGCTGGGTTGATCCAGATTATCGCAAGGTATCGGTAGCATAATCATAATTGTTGGCTCGACCGACTCGGTAGTAGCAACAGAGCCGGGATCGAGTTTTTACTCTTATTTTCAGAGACTTATAGAATTAATAAATGATGAGCCTGGGTTACAGAAATCGGAAGTCCGCCAGTTGCTTGTTGCCACCAGGAGGAGTATGGCAAGTGCCTTGACGCGCGCCATTGACCTACTGGCGCCAGTCAATGAAAATGGCGCCCCTTTTTGTAGTTGTTACGCATTTTGGGTAATAGCCGGGTTAATGGCTGATTCATATATAAACAATCTATCTGTGTATACGAAATATGAATCCGGCTTTTAGGGTCATTGGCTGGCGCGGGACCGCTCGAAAGAGTATGGTTGCCGTCTTTTCGGGTTTAACGCACTCATTTAATTACTAATCCGTATTGGAGGGGTATCAATGACGGATGTCGTCGCGACAAACGAGACCATTTTGGTCGTGGGGGGTGGCATTAGCGGTATGACCGCAGCCATCGAGGCCGCTGAATGCGGTAAAAACGTTGTGCTTATAGAAAAATCACCGGCGCTTGGCGGTCGCGTGAGCCAGCTCTATAAATATTTCCCCAAGCTGTGTATTCCGACCTGCGGGCTTGAAATCAATGTTCGTAGATTGCGATTTAATAAGCGAATCCGTGTTCTGACCATGGCGCAAGTGTCGGCAATTACAGGGGATACTGGCAACTACACGGCTACTATCAAGATAACACCGCGCTATGTAAACGAAAATTGTACCGCCTGCGGTGCCTGTGCCGATGCTGTTAGTGCCGAGGTCGATAACGCCTTTAATTACAATATGAATAAAACCAAGGCGGTGTTTTTGCCATTCAATATGGCTTATCCGCGGCGCTATGTGATCGACCCATCAATTGTAGGTACTCCCGAAGGTGAAGCAGCGAAAGCGGCATGTAAATATGATGCTGTGGATCTGTCCATGAAAGAAGAAACCCTGGAACTTAAAGTTGGCGCCATTATCTGGGCTACCGGCTGGCAACCCTATGATGCCGCCAAAATCCAACCCTATGGCTACGATCGTTTCGCCAATGTTATTACCAGCGTTGAATTTGAGCGCATGATGGATAAGGCTGGGCCCACGGGCGGTAAGATTTTGCGTCCATCGGACAACAAGGAAGCCAAGAATATAGCCTTTATACAATGTGCCGGTTCCCGGGATCGTAATCACCTTACGCATTGTTCGCGTATTTGTTGTATGGCGTCTCTGAAGCAGTCGACTTATGTTGGTGAGCAATACGGTGATGATGAAGCGGCAAAGGCAAGTATTTACTACATTGATATTCGCGCCATTGATCGTTTTGAAGACTTTTATAAAAAGGTTCAGGAAGACCCAAAGGTCAGCTTTATCAAATCCAAGGTAGCGAATATTACTGAAAATCAGGAGAATCGTAATCCGATTCTTCATGGTGTTAATACGGAAGGCTATCATCGTTACGACAATGAACACGACCTGGTGGTATTGGCGATAGGTATGCAACCTAGCGCCGACATTACCCAGGTGACTTCAGGTGTTCACACTGATGCCAGCGGATTTATTCAGGTTCATGCAGATAACGGTGGTATTTTCGGTGCCGGTTGTGCCAGCAATGCGCTGGATGTTAACCGCGCTGTCCAGAATGCTACGGCGGCTGCATTACGGGCCATCCAGGTGGTTAACCGAGTTTCTGGGGCGGAGGCATAAGTCATGGCAGATGAAATGAAATTAGCAGCATATATCTGTAAAGGTTGCGGTCTGGCAGATCGTCTTGATATTGGCCAGTTAAAACAAATTGCCGAACGGGAAGGCAAGGCCAAAATTGTGCGCGAGCATGATTTTCTTTGTAATAGTGAAGGCGTCGGTATGATCACTAAAGATATTGAAGGCGAAGGTGTTAATCACATTGTTATTGCCGCCTGCTCTCGTCGTGCCAAGATCGAGGCCTTTAATTTTGACAAAGTTGCGGTTAATAGAACCAATCTGCGGGAAGGTGTGATCTGGTCCCAGCCTGACACTGATGAGGCCCGTGAGTTGACGCAGGATATGGCGGACGATTACGTGCGCATGGGTTGTGCGGAAGTGGTCAAAATGCAAATACCTACTGCAAATCCTAATGCCGGTAGTAACAAGCGTATTCTGGTTGTTGGCGGTGGTATCAGTGGTATGACCTCGGCACTGGAAGCGGCTAAGGCAGGATATGAAGTGTTGTTAGTGGAAAAGACTGGTGCCTTAGGCGGTATGGTGGCCAAGTTGCATAAGCGCGTACCTGATCTGGAACCGTTCAAGGAGCCCGCAGATACCCAAATCGACGACATGATCAAGGCCGTTAACGAAAACAGCAAGATCAAGGTTTACCTTAACTCAAGAATTACCAAGACCAGCGGAGCGCCGGGACAGTTCAGTGTCAATATTAGTCAGGAGTCAGGTGGTACTCAGACAGAAAATGTTGGCGCCATTGTCCAGGCATCCGGCTTTACCCAGTTTGATGCGAGCAAGTTGGAACGGTACGGGTTTGGTCGCAGCAAGGATGTAGTGGATCAGATGGGGCTTGAGGAGTTGGCCAAAGCTGCGAATGGCGGCGTGATAAAGCGCCCTTCAGACGGCAAGGAAGTTAAAAGTGTCGTGTTTCTACAATGCACAGGTCAACGCAGTCCGAAAGAAGGTGAATTGAGTTATTGTTCCGGTCATTGCTGTAATACCAGCATTAAGCAGGCCATGTACTTCAAGGACGCCAACCCCGAAGTTGATGCCATGGTGCTTTACACAGACCTGCGTACTCCGGGAAATGGTGAGGATTTTTATCGTAGCGCCCAGAAGAAGGGTGTGACTTTTACCAAGGGCTGGCCGAAGGAAGTCACCGCTGACCTTCATCTAAAGTTCAAGGATGTTATATTGAACGACGAGGTTGAAGTACAGCCGGATCTCGTGGTGCTGGCAACGGGTATGGTGCCCAATTCCGGTGTTGATGTTGAAGCCTCAGGTGGTGCCCCCAACCTGGGAGGTGACGATGACGATGCCGCTACGGTTGCTGGAGAAGGTGATGCGGGTATCTCGGTATTGAACTTAACCTACCGTCAAGGCAAAGACCTGCCACATTTGCGCCATGGTTTCTCCGACTCTCATTTTATATGTTTTCCTTACGAGACGCGTCGCACCGGTATCTATGCTTGCGGCCCCGTTCGTAGACCAATGGATATTTCCCAGGCGGTGGAGGATGCAACAGGCGCCGCTATGAAGGCGATTCAGGCCGTGGAAAATGCCGCACAAGGGCGCGCAGCGCATCCACGATCGGGTGATTTGAGTTTCCCGAGCTTTCGCAAGGAAGGCTGCACCCAATGTAAACGCTGCACAGTAGAGTGTCCTTTCGGTGCCATTGACGAGGACGAGAACCGTTATCCCAAGTTCAACGAGGGGCGTTGCCGGCGCTGTGGTACTTGCATGGGTGCCTGTCCGGTTCGGGTAATTTCCTTTGAGAACTACTCAGTTGATACAGTTGGATCACAGTTAAAAGCAGTCGATATGCCTGACGAGTTTTCCGAGAAGCCGCGTATATTGGTGCTTGCTTGTGAAAATGACGCCTATCCGGCCTTGGACATGGCGGGCATGAGTCGTACTAAATATAGTCCATTTGTACGGGTTATTCCCGTGCGTTGTCTTGGGTCTGTCAATACTATCTGGGTATCTGATGCCATGAACAGTGGTTACGATTCCGTATTGTTAATGGGATGTAAACGTGGTGATGACTATCAGTGTCACTTTGTCCGCGGCTCTGAGATTGCTGGTGTTCGTATGAGCAAGATTGGCGATACCTTACAGACGCTTAATCTGGAACCGGAGCGGGTGCAGACTTATGAGATTGCCATAACCGACGCAGACCGTGTTGCGCAATTGATAGATGACGCAGCACAGATGGTAGAAAAGATCGGCATGAGCCCGTTCAAATTCTAGGAGAGCAGATAATGACCGATGCCAATACCTTGATGGTAGAAAAATACCGCAATAGCTTCCTGAAGGAAGTAGAAGCCAATGTTGAGGAAGGCGACTGGGTGAGAATGTGTATGCAATGTGGTGTGTGCGCAGGTTCGTGCCCTCTGGGACCGCACTGGGCCCATCCTCCTCAGGAAATTTTCATGATGATTCGGGCAGGCAAGCGCGAGGAAGTTCTAACTTCCGATTCCATGTGGATGTGTACGTCTTGTTATAACTGCATTGTGCGTTGCCCTAGAGAATTGCCCATCACTCACATTATGCATGGCCTGGCGAATTATGCTCACCGCTTGGGCATTGCCCCAAAAATGAATCCTACGCGCCGGTTCGCCAAGATTTTTTGGGATAATATTGCCAGTTCCGGTCGGGTAAATGAACTGACCTTATCTATCAAGCTCTATTTCATGGATGGTATCGCCTCCGGTATCAAGAAGGGTCTGGAGATGATGGGTGTAGGTTTGGGCCTGGTTAAAACCGGACGTCTGAATCCTTTGGGCTTGATTTCCCACTCTGGCGTAAAAGATACCAAGGGCCTTCATGCAATGCTGAAGAAGGCGAAAGAAATTGAAGACAAGCGCAAGGGCTTGGCTTAAGGAGTCTTAATTATGGCAAAGAAAGAATATTCCTTTTATCCTGGCTGCTCTTCTGAGAGAAAAGCGTCAGCATCCAATTATCTGGTTTCCGTAGAGACTATCAGTAAAACGCTGGACTTCAAGCTTAACGAAATTCCAGACTGGAACTGTTGCGGTGCCTCTATTGGTTACGCGGAAGGCGGTGAATTGCCTCGTCACGCAATGAACGCGCGCAACATAGCTTTGTCAGAGAAACACAATGCCGGGCAGGATATCGTTGCCACCTGTGCTGCTTGCTGGCTGGGAACGAAAGAAACCCACGAACGCTTGTCCAAGTCGAGCCAGTTGTTGGCTGACACCAAGGAGGCATTGAAGGAAGCCGGCCTGGATTTGGATTACAAGGGTGAAGTACCCATTCGCCATATGGTGGAAGTATTGATCGAGGATTACGGTTACGAAGAGCTGGGTAAGCCGGTGAAGAAGCCGCTGGAAGGCATAAAGATCGCAGGTTACGTAGGGTGCCAGACCAACCGTCCTTTCGGCGTAGCCGGAGAGTCTTTTGAGAACCCCAAATATTTGGATAAATTAACCGAGACCATGGGTGCTGAGCCTGTTGAGTCCTACGACCAGAAGGTAACCTGCTGTGGTGGTGCGTTGGCATTTTCAGAGCCGGAAAAAAGCCAGGTGCAGATCAAAAAAATTATCGAATCTGCCTATGATCATGGTGCGGAGATGATCGTAACCCCATGCCCTGTGTGCCAGATGAATGTGGAAGTTTATCAGGATCAGATAAACAAGAAATACAACACCAAATTTAAGATACCGGTAACTTATTACAGCCAGTTGATGGCGGTAGCCTATGGCTCGTCGGCAAAAGAAGCTGGGCTTAATGGTAATATCGTTCGGGCAACCCGCTTGGAAGAAATTGCCAGTAAGAAGTAGACTGGATATTTTGGTATGCAAAAAAGCCCCTGGAAGGGGCTTTTTTATTCCAGGTAGAACTGCAGCATTTGTGGCGCACCGTTTCTGATGATACCGATTTGAACCTGTCCCTGGCCATTAAGTTTTTGGTAATGACTCATAGCATCTTGCGCTGTGTTGATAGTTTGCCCGTCAATGCTTTCGATGACGTCGCCTCGCCTTAAGCCAATTTTTTCATAGAGGCTGCCTTTCTTGAGTGACTGCACAAGGAAACCGCCGCCTTGTTTCCGCGGAATAATTCGCGCATCACTAAGAAATTTTGGGTCCTTTAATTGTTCTTTGATTAACTGATGTGGAAACGAGTAGCTATTGGCTCCTATCGAGCGGATATCTGAGATTGACGCTCCTGAATCCGGCGCAGTTTGTGGTTCAGTCGACTCAATAAGCGACTCTGCCGCATCCTTTAACACGAGGCTTTCCAGAACATTTCCTCTGCGCAGTATGGCGCGATCAGGGTACACAGAATCCAGAATAGCGCCTTGGGTAATTTCCTCTCCGATGGCGAAGGGAACCTGGGGCTGTCCCGAAACGCTGATCAAAGCGATGCTCTCGGCGCCGGCAGAGACTATACCGGTCAGTATCAGGTTCAGGCTGCTTAAAGGTACCTGATCGGGTGTCGTGAATGCGCTTTCTTCCGGGATTTCCTTTTTACCAAACAAATTAGCATTTAGTATGGATTGAATGTCGATACTTCTTTTTGCCAAACCGGATTCGCCGATTGGTTGGGCAATAACCTGAGAAAGCCTGGGCTGGGCGATTTGCCAGGTCCACTGAGCGAGGCTGTGGGCAAATAATGCAATCACAATGATATTAATTGCGTTAACCGCGTGCCTGGAGCCAAGTTTCTGTTCTATATCTGACCACAACATGGCCACGGGTTCCGGCAGATTTTCTAAAATACTCATGTCCGGATTATACCTTCGCATTAACTTTGGGGTTGAGTATTTATTAGGGTTTTCCCAATAGTATTCTAAGCAGTTGAACAAAAAGAGAAATTTATTGTGGTTTAGTCTGCTCCAAAGTCGTTATCAAATGGTTCCGCGCGGTTGCCGACAGTGATCTGTTATACTGCGCCGGAACTTTCGCATAGCTTATCGACTCTATGGCTTTACCCAATGCGACACTGCTGGTTGCACCAAATTGCCTCTATTGTCATTCAATGACGACGATATTGGAGACGCTACAAAAAAAGGGTTTGTTGGGTGAATTACGGATTATCGATGTCAGTCATAATCCGGAAGAGGCGGAGACCAGGGGGGTTCGTGGTGTCCCATGGACGCAGATTGGTGTGTTTGAGTTTCAGGGTCTGCATACAGAAAAGGAACTGGCTCAATGGATTAAAAAAGCGGGCAGTAACACCGGTCTGGGAGATTATATAGATTATTTATTAACAAACGGTCAGCTTTCACTGGTTTCCCGGTTAGTTGCGCGTAATCCGACATGGCTGGAAAGCGTTATCTTATTGCTCGACCGGCCTGATTTGGGTTTGAATACACGCATAGGGATATCGGCAGTGATAGAGTCGTTGCAAGGAAGTAGGGAGTTAGTTGCTGTTGTAGATCGTCTTGGTATTTTAACAAAGAGCAGTGACAGCCAAAAACGGGCTGATGCATGTTACTATCTTGGGCTTTCTCGGGATTCCGGCGCCATAGTCTATATTGAGCCGTTGCTGAAAGATGATAATACGGAAGTACGGGAGATTGCCCGGGAAAGCCTGGATCTGTTGCGGCAGGAGATAAAACCCTGAGAGCGCTTAGAGATCTTTGTAGAGAATTTTTATTAATCTATTTGGGAGTTTAGTGATGAAAAAAGTTGTATGGTTTATCGGTATTGTTGCCTTTTTTATGAACATGGCTGCATTTGCTGCCAATGATGTAAAAATCGGTTTTGTGGATGTGCAAAAGGTGTTGACTTCCAGCCAGGCGGGACAAAAAACAAAGAAGGAAATTGAGTCATTGGTTTCCAAGAAAAAGGAGGGTCTGCAAAAGCAGGAGAAGACTCTGCAGGATATGCAGGCCCAGTTTGAAAAAGAGCAGTTGACGCTTAGCAAGTCCCAGAAAGAACAGAAACAAAAGGATTTTCAGGAGAAGGTAAGAGAATATCAGAAAGCTGGTTCCGATTTACAAAAAGAGGTACAAAAAATAGAAGCAGAGTTCACCAAGAAGTCACTGAAGGTTATTACAGAAATCGTCAAGGATATTTCAGATAAAGATAAATACACGGCTGTTTTTGAAACGGCGCAGTCAGGAATGATTTACGCGGATGATAGTATCGATTTAACCGAACGAGTACTGAAACAATTTAATATAAGATTTGGTAGCTGAGAATTATTTATGGAAACCGCTCCAGTTGATTTCTGACGCAGTAGTTGGGCCGATGACACACAAATCGAGTGAACTCGGCATGATTGACTGAAAAGCGGTTTCCGGAATACGGCCTGCCATAATTTCGGCATACTCCTGCGGCAGCAAAGGTATCTTCTCAGGCTCAGCATATCCTTCAGGAAAGACGGGCATGCTGTTGGTGTTATATTTATCCTTTGCGCCCAGAACGTGGAGTAGCTCATGAGTTATCACTATATTATTTTGTTGAGTCTGTTTTTCTGAGGCATAGGCATTGACTACGCCGATCAACCCCTTCTGAAGCCCATAGGAATGCTCCAAAGCTTTATCTTTTTCGCCTTTATGGTACACGACAAATATGCGGATGTGTCTCGTATCCAGACCGAAAGTGCCGGCATGTCGGATAAGCCAGTATCTTAGTTTTAAGCTCCATAGGATCATAGAAAGCTTTTTTTGCTGCTGTTTTGGTGGAGCTGGTGGTTGCGACTCTAATTGTTTTCCTGTGGCGATCAGAAAAAGTGGGCGCCGAGTGAGACCGTAGGCCTGGGCTTCCGATTCCATAAATCGGTTAATATCATGAAACTGATCAGCGGCAATACTGTTAATGTATTCCTGAGTTGAGGACAGATTGTCGCCGTTGATAGGGTATAGGGTAACAAATAGTGGTTTTTTCCAGTCCGAGACGTGGTATATCTGTAAATAGGTAGATACCGCGACGACTGCCAAGATACTCAGCAAGATAGTTATTCGTATTTTCTTAAACACGTCCCCTACCTGTTAGCTTTTCCATGATTTAACCAGAATCTTTTAATGATGCCATTGCCCTGTGTTTGGCCAGAACAATATCTTCCCGCTTTATATAAATCAGGTTGGCGATTTTTCGAATCAGATGTTCTTCATATTTATCCAGATGGCCATCCGTCAGAGCTACCAACCACATAAGTTCCAGTAGATTAATCTTCTCATCGTAAGCAAAGCGTTTATTAACCAGAGACGAGAATTCGTAGTAGGAGGTTAGTTCAGCCGACTCGGTTGTTGCCAGCTCAACAAGTTTTCGCGTCTCATGGGGGGTCAGATTAAAGCGCTTCTGGATGGTATCAACAATCCTGGTCCTTTCCCTGGGGTCAATGTCATGGTCGGAGCGTGCTACTTCGATCAGCAGTACGGCTGTCGCAAGCTGCAATTGGTGTTGAGAATGGAAGCCGTTATGGTCGCGATTGACAGCCATTTTTTCCTCAAAAAAGTTCTTTAGCGTATGAAACATAAGATTGTGCAGATACCTGGGTTTAACGTCACAATTTACGCTTATAATACCAATATCTCCGGCCTAAATGTCGTTTTTCTGGTAATTTTGGTGATATCTGTATTTAATGGAAATTAACAATGGTTGAAATTATTGACAAAAAACCGGTGGACACGCTGACATTTGAGGCGTGCCTGGAGCGCTTGTCTGACAATCGCCAGGGAGGCGAAAAAGCGGTTATAAAAAAAGCCTGTGAACGGGCATTTAAGGCTCATACGGGTCAACGGCGACAGTCCGGAGAACCGTTTTATCTTCACGCCGTTGCAGTCGCCGAGATTCTGAATAATCTCCACATGGACCATGAAACAATTACCGCGGCGTTGCTACATGATGTAGTAGAAGATACGGAAATCAGTCTTGACGATATCAGGCACGAGTTTGGCGACAATATCGCCAGGCTTGTGGACGGCGTCACTAAAATGGGCCAAATACAGAGTTATCAGGCTGGTGACAAGCGGCTGGCAAAAAAGGATGCGGCCAGAGCCGAGTCTCTGAGAAAAATGCTGTTGGCAATGGCCGAGGACATTCGCGTCGTACTGATTAAGTTGGCCGACCGCCTGCACAATATGCGTACCCTGGCGTCGCTCACTCCCGACAAGCAAAGCCGTATCGCCCAGGAAACTATGGAGATTTTTGCTCCATTGGCTAACCGGCTGGGCATTTGGCAGCTCAAATGGGAACTGGAGGATTTATCGTTTCGATATATGGAGCCGGTGGCCTACAAAACAATAGTCGCCATGCTTTCGGAAAGAAGGAGTGATCGGGAGCAGTACATAAGTAAATTTATTGACCGGCTCAACGCTGAAATTAGCCAGCGAGGCATTGCTGCCCAAATTACCGGTAGACCAAAGCATATTTACGGAATCTGGAAGAAAATGCGTCAGAAAGGGAGAGATTTCGACCAGATTTACGATGTCAGGGCAGTGCGTATCCATGTAGATAAGGTCGAAGATTGCTATACAGTTTTGGGAGTAATCCACTCGCTGTGGAAGTATATACCGGGTGAGTTTGATGACTATATTGCAACACCAAAGGAAAATAACTATCGCTCCATTCATACAGCGGTTTTGGGACCGGAAGGAAAGGTAGTGGAAATTCAGATACGCACGCATGACATGCATAGGCAGGCGGAATATGGTGTGGCAGCGCACTGGCGTTACAAGGAGGGAATGGGTCAGGACAGTAGTTATGACGAGAAGGTTGCATGGTTAAGACAACTACTGGAATGGAAAGACGAGATTGCTGAGGCCGGTGACTTTATAGATCAATTCAAGTCAGAGCTATTTTCAGACAGGGTTTACGTGTTAACACCAAAGGGAAATATTATCGATCTCCCGAAGGGGTCGACACCGCTGGATTTTGCCTATCATGTGCACACGGAAGTGGGGCACCGTTGCCGTGGGGCCAAAGTCAACGGAAGTATGGTACCGCTAACATATAATTTAAAAACAGGGGATCAGGTTGATGTGCTCACTATCAAAAAAGGCGTTCCCAGTAGAGACTGGATGAACCCACAGCTTGGTTATCTTTGTACCTCAAAAGCCAGAGCTAAAGTTAAGCAGTGGTTCCGACATCAGGACTATGAAGCTACTGTTTCTGATGGCCGTTCAATCCTGGAGAAAGAGCTTAAACGCATGGGTATTACCGGTGTTGCTTATGAGCGTATTGCCAAGAATTTTCATCTGGATAGGGTGGAGGACTTGTATGCCGCAATAGGTCGTGGGGATATCAAAACTTCCAGAATTCTGTCGGAATTCAAAGATCACATTGCACCAAAGCTCGATAACAAAGCAGACTTTTCTATTTCGTCGCATACTGTTGCCAGGGATGTTCCAGGCGCTATAAAGATCCATGGTGTCGGTAATTTGTTGACCCACATGGGACGTTGCTGCAAACCTGTACCGGGAGATGCCATAGTGGGATATATTACTCTGGGTAGAGGAGTAACTGTGCATAGAAGTGATTGTCCGAACGTACTCAGGCACAGCACGGAATCACCAGATCGGTTGGTAGAAGTAGGTTGGGGTGCTAGTGGTGGGTCCGCTTATCCGGTTGATATCATTATTGTTGCTTATGATCGCTCGGGACTGCTGAATGACATTACGACACTGCTGAGAAATGAATCAATCAATGTGCTGGCGGCCAATACTAATACCGACAAAGTTCGACATATCGCCAGAATGCAGTTGACACTGGAAATCAATGATATCGATACACTGAGCCGGGTATTGGGAAAAATACAGCATATTCCAAATGTTACCGAAGTCAGCCGGAAAGTAACTTAGCAGCAGAATAGCTCTTCGAAAAAGATATGAATAACAAACAAACCAAGCTATTGCTTGATCTTCTCTCGCAACCGACAGCCCCCTTCAGAGAGTCCCATGTAGTTCGTTTTGTTCAATCGGTGCTTAATGAATCCGGGGTGCCTTCTTTTACTGACAATATAGGAAATATTGTCGTAGGTGTGAGCTCCCGTGATAGTTACATACGTTTATTGAGGACGCGTGACAAAGAGCCAGTCAGGCTGTTTGTTGCCCACATGGATCACCCGGGATTTCATGGTGTTAAATGGCTATCGCCAAATCGATTGGCGATAAAATGGCATGGAGGATCCCCCGTCAAGCATCTCTCCGGACATAGTGTGTGGCTGGCGGATGATGAGCGAAAACTGGCTGTGGGGAAGCTGATGCGACCCGCACTTGTAAAAGGAAAATGGGGGATAGATAGCGCGCAGGTTATTTTGTCTCAGGGAAAAAACCAGCAGACATTGCCCGATGCCAAAAACCTATTTGGTAGTTTCCTGTTCCGGGCGCCTGTATGGCAAAGTGGTAAGCGTATCTATGCCAATGCCGCCGATGACCTCACCGGGGTTTTCGCAATCCTTAATACAGCAATGTGCTTATGGCAAAAGCACAAGTTGGCAGGTCAGAGTTTTCTTGGCCTGCTGACCCGCGCCGAAGAAGTCGGGTTTGTCGGAGCCGTAGGCCACTTTAATCTGGGTTGGCTGGAACGGCGAACGCGTCCCCTGGTTTGTATTAGTCTCGAGGCCTCGAGGACTTTACCCAATGCCGAAATTGGTAAAGGCCCCATCGTGCGCTTAGGCGACAGGCGTACTGTGTTTCAGGCAAATGGCCTCAAGCTTCTTGCAGATATTGCCGATAAGGTATTGCCGGGACGGCACCAAAAACGGATTATGGATGGTGGATCCTGCGAGGCTACTGCTGCTACTGCATTTGGCATACCTGCTATCGGCATATCCCTGCCTTTGGGAAATTACCACAATCAGGGGCTGGAAGGTGGCCCGGATTGTCCTAAATCAGGCGGACCGGCCCCGGAATTTGTTCATATGGATGATATTGCTGGCGAGCTCAAGCTCTGTCTGGCGCTTATGCGGCTTGGCTTAGCCTGGGATGATCCCTGGGAAAAACAAAAAGAACAACTTAAAAAGAATTTTCGACGTTACCAGCGATTATTGTCATAATGGTGTTTTTGGCGGACCTGTAAGCAAAGAATCCGGAATGTTAATTTAGTTAATTGCCACAATTGTGGTGCAGGTAGTTATTATCATGAGTTTATGTGCCAGATGTTTATTTTTTTCCAGGCTAACCGTATTTGTTTGGATGCTCTCTATTAGTTCTTTGTGGGCCAGTGACTATCCCAGGGTTATTCAATCGCTGGAAGGACGTGGCATGAAAGTGGAGAAATCCTTTCCTGCTGTATCGGGAATGACCGGATGGCTCATTTCAATAAATGGACGTTACACCATTGTTTACACAAGCAAGGATAATAAAACACTTATTGCCGGTTCCTTGTATGATGAAACAGGTAATGATATTTCATCTACTTACAAAGATAAGTATATCCCCAAGCCGGATTACCGTGCGGCCTACGATGCGTTAACCAATGCCTCCTACATTGTAGAGGGCAAAAAAGCCAGCCCCAAAAGTGTGATCCATGTATTTTTTGATCCTAACTGTTTTTATTGCCATAAGGCGTGGGTGGCCTTACAGCCTTATGAGGATGCCGGGTTACAGGTTCGCTGGATTCCAGTGGCTTACCTCAGTCCGTCCAGTTTCAGTAAGGCGATTAAAATGCTGGACGCTAATGATAAGACAGCTGTATTTCGAAAGGGAATGCAGAATTTCGCCAAGGAGCGTAGTGCTCCCGCTGATATTAAACCGGAGGATAAGCCGGAAATTGCCGATCTTCTGCAGAAAAATGACCGTTTATGGAAAGCCTTTGGCATGACTGGTACGCCGGCGATCGTTTGGAAGCTGGAGAATGGCGAGATCGGTATTTCGCCTGGATTGCCCAGGCCGGAAGATTTGCCAAAAATTACAGGTATAACACTTGCAAAATAAGTTTAAGGGTTGGTTGTTTGGCCAGCTTTTTCGTTTTTGGACCTTCGAACGATGCGTACAGTATCACCGGGATAAATCAGGTGAGGATTCTTG
>Ga0224511_10000129_pt1 | contig 26669 bp, 13 predicted proteins | sample SF_May12_sed_USG_2_FD_169988 | JGI IMG/M metagenome (GOLD analysis project Ga0224511, IMG submission 169988) | Sediment microbial communities from San Francisco Bay, California, United States - SF_May12_sed_USGS_8_1 | ecosystem: Environmental > Aquatic > Marine > Sediment | place: USA...
ACGGCCAGTCGAATCCTCCACGTTTGAAGTCTACATCAACGATGTATGTGCATTGTGTAACAATGTTACAAGCTTCAAATATTGGGGTATTAGAACGATCTCCGGAGGTGGCGCCATTTATTCTTTTCTACACCTCGAAGACGATTTCCAGCGATATGAGACCATAATATTTGAACCTTCATCTGATGTTGAATTTCCAAAGTGTTATACAACTACATCCTTCGTTCCTGTTAACACCTCTAGGTGTTTAAGCGAAGAATATAAGCAGTTATGTAATGATATTTACCTGCCGTTTTTCTCAGATTCTAAAAGGTATAAAAACATATTTTGCTTTTTATGCCTCACAGACCGTTGGTTTTGTGACCAAGCTCCTTACTCCAAGACGATTCCAGGACGGTTCTCTTTTCTTCTGGATAAAAATATCGACGTTAAGACACTTGCAAGCTATTTTTCACGCGAACCTTATGAAGGTGGAAACTGCGGAAAGCATTTTATTCCGCACCCTGCAAAGGTATGTAAACTTTGTTTCCTCTACGTATATTTTCACTTAATTGTAATTTTTGATCGTCCTTCGTCCTTAATCGTAACTCTAAGATTTTTTGTTCTTGAAGGACAATATAACAGTTTCACAGTAGAAACACAACTTAAGAGAAAACGCTTTCGCGAATTCCGCTCTGACAAAATCACGTGACATGAAACTCTGACAGCAAGTAACCGTTATATAGTTGGAAATAAAACTGATTTCAGAGTATATGTCTACCAAAGTTTTGCCCACACTACCACTTTGGAGAAGGAAACACTTGTATTCCGCTGGTTAAACAGATTTTGGCAAAGTGTGTTGGCTTTGTGTTGGAAGCAGTGTTTGACGATGGGGATTTTCCTAGACCAGAATTTGTTAACTTGACTCATCAGCAACGTCGCGATCCAAGCTTAATCTTGAAATCAACGTGTTTAGATATGAAATGGACATTTCTATCTATAATCCCGAGTAGTATCAGGCGAAATTCAACGCATTCTATTCATATTAACTTGGTAAAGATATTTAATCACACAAATGGATTTGTTATGTCCAACATGAAGAAACGACTGACAAAGTATTGCCTTAATACAAAGTGGGATGTTTTCATAAATGGTGATAGGGTTTCAGCAACAGTAGGTTGGCCTCAACTTCCTATTTTACCAGTTTTAGAAAAAGTAAATATTGCTAGAACACATGTTCAATTCAACCCTAGATTTGACCTGCCGTACTTCATAACAAAGCTTCATTTTTGCTCGCAGGTAAGGTATTGTTTTTATATATATGGTTTGATGCACTTAAATAATAACTATCGATATTTTTAATAACGGAACAGTAGGTAGAACATAATAATTTTGTCCGATTTATACGACAAAATAAATAATTGTTTTTGATATAGTAAGAACAATTTTCCAAAAACAAGTTGTCGATAAAAATCTTTAGCGGCAGGAAAATTCCTTGTATTTATTTATTTTAGACTTAAACAAATATTTTTCAACGATTTGACGTAATTGACTAATTTGTCCCTATACAGTTTTCGACGCGTGGTGTTTATGTAAATAATATTAGACTTACGTTTCGTTCAAATGTAAAAACCATGCAATTTTTATTGATGTAGGTAAGATTACTGGATGAAGATATGACCGACGGGTCCGGCGGGCTCTTTGTTAGTTCTCTGAATGTTTCACTTAACAAGTATCAATTCTACAAGGAGGAATGCGCCACTTGTCCTCGAGGCTTTGCGGCGTGGGTTTGCGCGGAAGACTTCAACCCAGCTTGGTGGAGAAAGAACATGTATTCGTCGGCACCAGAGCTGGGGGATGCACTACACGTTGGAGTGTATGTCGTATTTGTTGTGTATATCGTCAGTGGCGAGTCCAAAATATTACCTTAAGGGGGACGGGGCGCAACTTTTTCAACGGTGAAGTAAAGTCGTTCCAGTGAACCAGTGTTCTCCTCTTTACCATGCATTAAGAAATTTAATTGAATCTTTACAAAATAGGTGATTACAATGCTTTTGTATGTAATAAATATAATCGACAGCGTAGCGAGTGACAAACACCCGCAAATATTTAATAATTATAATCGTGCTTAAAATGTACGTTAGAAAGTTATAAAATCATGTAAAAACGATTATTGTACATAATAAATACTGGATGTCGGAAAACAGCAATCAATTGTGTTTTTGTGTAACTTTTTTGTGGAAGGAAAATACACTGCTATACGTGTACGCTGGTTGTTGCTTAATTAATGATTTTTAGACTTAATGGCACTATAAACCCTAGGAGAAGCTTACTATGTGTTGGACAGAAGTGCTGACGGTTGTAATATTATTATAACTTTTAATATTTTGAAATGGGTTTTGGCGTATTCAGATTTTTAAATTATATAAATTGCGAGCCGGGTTCTTTTAAATTCATTCACGAACATCAAAGTTATGTAGCAAGAACTAAAACAATAAAAAGTCCAAAATTAGCAGCAACAAACAATATGTATTTTCCAGCATCATCGTCCTTTTATGTTCAATTTGTTTATTAGAATTATGTCCATGAACGTTCTTAAAAGAACTCAATTTCAAGAAATTAAACAGTACTTTTATTCCTTGTGAGAAAAAAAACTATCGTACGCAGAACAGTGAAATATTTTCTGTAGCATACAAAATCATTTAGAAATGTCGTTTTTTTTCAATGTATAATTTCTTGACAATTCAACCCGATTTGCTCGCGGTAACTAAGTTCTGGTTAGATAAAGTCTTAAGCGATTAAACTTATATTGTAAGTTATCTATGCAGACTTTCTATTCTCTTACCAAACTGTAGTGTGGTGGATTAGTTTTCGCCTCGTTTTGCTGAGGGTTCAATGCCGAGGCTAGCGGCCAAATATTTTAACTTCTTATTTGCTGTTGTTGTTTTTGGTGCATGTATGGAATGTTAGAATGAAAAAAAGTGTTTTAATATCATTGAACAATAACAATAATGTATGTATTTTTAAACATAGCGACTTGTTGCTCTAATCTTGCAAACAGCAGATTGAAATAATGGCATTGTATGTTTAAAGATGTCAACAGAAAGCATAGCAGCCTCGGTTTTATTTAAGCTGTTCATCAGTGGTAATGAAAGATACCAAACCATTGACGATCCCTACAACTTTCAGCATGTTCATGTAGTAGTATAATAATATAAATTGAAGTTATATTCAAAGAAAGAATGTTGTTAACAACGTAGACATATCAAGTTTAAGGGCACCATGACAAAATGGCCCGTACAAAAACAAACACATCAAGACGCAAGAGACATTTAGATAAAAAGCACAGCTATTTTTGATGTTTTAGATTTTGTTTTTATTAATGATTTCTTAAATGATTTCTCCAAGAAATGTTGAGTTTAGCCTTGGTACGGTCAATGACATTTAATGGGGGTTTAAACCAGTCTTAACCTATAGACAACCTCACACTTTCTCAACATCTTTTGGAGAAAAAATGTTCTTTTACCCTCTCTAACCCGACCTCTAAGAATATGAACAGAACGATAGGAAAGTGAAAAGAAGTATAATTAAAAAGGAAGGGGTGAACAAGAGAATCTTAAGTACAAAGGTCTTCAGTCTGCGCGAATCATCACATGTCTGTGGCGTATCGGACCGGGCTAGAAAATAATTGGTAAAGATATTATTAAAACCATAGCATCATTTTCAAAGAAGATATCGGCAAAAAAATAAAGGGCATCAGACGTTTTCAGTAGTGTTTGCACTTCAATGTTGATAAATAAATTCTACTTAATTATAATAAGAAACAAGAACTATATTTTAAAAGTCGGTGTTAATTGAAAATGAATGAAAAATGTAGACCCCGTGCTGTTTTCGAACCCATGGCGTGCGAGGACCTTTGGAAGAGTGTTGACAGTTCAGCACGCAATCCATTTTACCATGGCTCATTAACTTTTATTTATTGTTCTTTAAATGAGTAGTAGTCAAGTGGATTCTATCATATGGCTTAATATCCGGTTCTTGGCTGCCATCTTTGAAATGACTGGAAGTTTCTCTACGGTAAGTTTTTACTTATCCAATATTGCATTCTTTACTACAAAATATTGATAATGTTCACACTATGCTGCTTTCTCAATTTAATGAATAAAAACGTGTTTACCCCTTAATTGGAATAACAAATAAAATTACGTTTTTATATATGATATTTAACTAATTACCGTTAATGTTTTAAAATTCTGTTACTGCAATATACACTGCCTTGTACTTCTTGAAAACGCTACACTTACATTTTTCGTCCTAGAGCACTATTGCTACAATTAATTGCTATGGAAACGTGCGTGTAGTAAGTACACGCATTGATTCATATCCACTAAAACCTTCATTGAACCTGCTTGCGTACAACGTTACAAAATATCGGCACCGCCGTAAAATGAAAAGTCACAAACTGACAATGTTGTTGAAACACAACAGCTTATTTCTTGTTACATTATGTTTGGGTTAAAAGCAAAGTTATGTCTTCAGTTTCTTGTCATTTATGATATCTTTGGTGAAAAGACCGAAATGAATAAGTATGTGAACTCGATAATCGTTTACTGTTAAAGGGTTAAATAATGGTGTGTTAAAATTAAATCTTACAATTTCTTCGGTGTGGGTATCGTTAGTCATATATTTGTCTGGAACAGAAAATGGCGCAATTGTGGTAAGAGAGATCTGCACATGTAACCGACTAAATGAACATGGTATTGCGTTCATAAATGTTTATAAGGTTATTCATACGCTGCAAAATATGACATTATGACAAACATCCATAAGGAATAAAAAAAGTATGCCTGTTCCTGTCACATCCCCCAAAACATGAGGGTCTGTAGGGATGATTTTTATTGCTTTTAGTACAAGACTGTGTTAAGTAGTGGGTGCAACTCCTGGAGTCATTGCATGGACTTTTAAATGCCGTCTGCCTGTTGCGTTTTGATGTTCTGTGTGTGTCTGTGCTGTTCTATGTGTTTGTCTACATTGTTTACAACAATATTTCGTTGAACATCACATCAATTTATAATATTCCATTGGTAGCGGCCCACTTTCTTTGAGATAATTGGTGAAAGCGAATAAGTCTAGTGCAGTTGTCCCTCACAGCTGATCACGTGAGGAAGAGGCCAGTCACTAGCGATGTAAAGATGCTAGGATTGCTAGTATTGGTAAATCCAGGATTGCTCCTCTTCAGTGATTTGATCGCCGTAATATAACCTATTAAACCTATTCTGGGTTATGTTAAACATCAAACGTAAGTGACATCCGGAATGCTCTTTCTTACCAGCATTCAAATTTATTATATTAAAGAAATAAAAAATACTAACTTTCAATCCAAGGATCTTCATTACTACGAGGGCTGCGCAACCAGTAAATACGTGGTATTATTCTCAACACATCATTTTACAACTTGATTATATTGTATATGTAGACATTATAGAGCCAATGGCATTTGTTAGAATGCTCATATATGTATATGTGTATATTTTATGGGTATGATCATACATTTCTTTGATAATAATTGAAATCTATAGTTAATAGTTATTAAATTGATTTTTAATCATTTCCATTTTTTTAGCTTAAGTGAGCTCCGGAGTGTTCAAATAACGTTATTGACAACCCCATTCAAAATAGATCATGTTCGGCCGCATTCAAACTTCCAAATGTGATTGCTTGTTCCCCTTCATTATTGCTTAAATAACACTTCATTTGGTTATTGGTTTACAAAACATCATTTAGAAAGAACAAAAACTTTAATAATATTTTTACTGTTGTTGTGAACAGAGCGTTGCTTTCATCGCACGATACGTCATATTCATATATATTTGCTCTCACACTTCTAGGAAAATATCAAACGAAATTTTAAGAACATGTTTTATTTACCACTTATCTTATTTGATAAGTTAATTCATATTTTCCATGCGTATGGCCTAACATATCTCTGGAGGCATCAATGTACGTTAACGACTACATCCGGCCTAAGCCATAATTGGCGGCATTTAAATCTTAAAATTCCAAACTTCCTCATTTCGTTTGGTTTAGGACACGACCTGTGGTTATGGTTTAATCAAACTTTCAAAAGCAACATCAATAATTTTTTGTAGCATTCGTGTTGTTTACGAATAAGATATTATCATCAATGTGAATAAATTCATATAAATTAACAATAAGAATCAGGAGCTACATGTACCTTTTATTTGAATGTAAAAAACACGTTTAATAAGGCATGAAAACATGAGTGTTTTCTCTGACAAGACCGACCATCGGTTGTTAACCCCGTCTAATTTTAATTACGTTAAAATCCAATTAACATTTTTTTGTTCGACGCCCGTGGTAAATAAGTGGTATGTGACCATGCCGTGTTTAAATACATCTGAAATAAGGGAAAGACATCAAGAAGTATAGCCTATATGGAGAAAATAGCAGCCTTGGTTTCATCAAAGGTAACGAAGGATCCCACACCAGTGACGCTCCCACCCTCCCAGCGCACGAGCGGAACTCTATTTTCTAATGCTAACATCTTGCAATCCATGATCTCAGAGGACCAGAAAAAATATAACTACACGCTGATGTAGTACGGGCGGCATGTTACAGCTGCCATACAAACAGTAAACACCAGCTGTAGTAATTTTAATCAATCTGAGAAAATGGGAAAGTCCTATAGAAGCATAGCCTGCATGGTGAAAATAGTGGTCTCGGTTTTATTGCAACTATTCGCACATGGTAATGAAACAAGTCACACCATTGAAGCCCCTTTTTGTTATTATCAACCACAATATTTAATTACTAAGTAAATTAAGAATACAGTTTTATGTGAATACAACCCTGCCTATAAACTTAAGAAATAAAGAAAATGTTTTTGTGTTTCTGTTTTCTAGAAAAAATTAACCGTTCAATTACAAAAACATCGTTCTTTAAAAGGCTTTTTATTTGATATGCTTTCTTCATATTAAATCACATATTTTCAATACCATCTTCTAAGAAACGTCGCAAGTAATACTTTCAACAACAATGACGATTCTATTTTGATATTAACAACAATATTGGAACAAGTCCGTGGGCATGAATATTCCTACGCGAACAATTGTCGTTATTCTTCATATTAACAAACGTTTTCAGTTTATTGGATATTAAGTTGTGTATTGCTGTTGTACTAAATTAACATAGGCATACCACAAGAAAATAAAAAAGCGATTTTTTTCATTTATAGCAACATCATTTTTTTAAGTGTTTAACCTTAAGATTTTTTTTAAATAAACATGTTAATATAACAATAATAATGATGATGATGACGATGAGTTGATTCAATTCCTAAATGTGTGTTTTAATAAAATAGCGTTCAGGTACATGCAGCAGATAAACCAATGTTTGAAATCTGGACAAATTTAATTTTCCGCCAAATTGACCGTCTGTCCATAGAAGTTTGCAAACAAATCTTTGACAATTGTTATAAATGTATTGTTTTATCCAACAATAATTACGTCAATTATGCCATTTTACCCACTGTATCATCAGCAGCAGTTCTGGAAATTGCAAAACTGCTGTTTGCAAAAATAGCATTTCAAAGAAATGGCAGATTGTTCTTATTTTCACTGGATAATGTTATAATGAAATGCAGAACAATATTGTTCCTGTGACATTCATTAAGAATTGTCGGTCATTGTAGTGTTTTGCTGTAAAATGTCGCCCCGTACTACATCATTGTGTAGTTATATTTTACTGGTCGTCAGGGATCATGGAGTGCACATGTATGTTGTTTACATTTGAAATGGAGTTCCGCTCATGCGCTAGGGGGCGTCAGTGGTGTGGCCTTATTTATTACTACTGATGAACAGCTTCAATAAAACCGAGGTGCAGGCTATGCTTTCTAAAGGCTTTCCCTTTCATCAGTTTAATTTTACTATAATTTCACTGAACGATTTACTTCGTCCGATACGAACGCAGTAAATCACTTCGCACCTACGTGTAATAAGGCCCTAAGCGACCACCAATCATGCACACAACAGCTTTAAGCGCGTCATTTGAAATAAATAAAATGTAAGGAATAATATTTATTAATTAATATTCGTTATGTCTTCTTAAATTAAGTACTATTTATAATACTTTCAGAAAAAAGCAATTGTGATAGCCAGAATTACAGGGAAAAGTAGAAGAAATATATAAAAACTAAAAAATGAAGATGGGATTGCCTTCAGTATGCGTTATTTAAGTTGTTATGTGTCATCCAAGATGTTGACAACAAAAGAAAACAAAATACAAAAAAAATTATTCTTATAAAAATAGGATAATAAATTGAAAGTCGTTGTCTTTGTCTAACATTTTTTATGAATACTAATTTATCAATTTTGATTATTACAAAAACTCAAACTTCATTTCATGGCCAATTGATCCTTGCCAATGTGAGAATTTATAAGTCGGAAAATAAAAAAAAAAAATATTTACCACCGCTATTATCATAAGAATGTTCAATTTACATATATTTTTATTCTGCTTTTCGATAAACCATGCGCGCAATTACAATTTACTACAAACATCAGAGTACTGCCCGACTAGTATAGACTGTCTAACAAATACAACTTTGAACGCAACTATTACAGACAACACCGCAAAAGAATGTTGTGCACAGTGCAGCTGTCAGAAAGACTGTGGGCGATTCATGCCATGCTGCTTTGACGCAGACAACGAGATGTACACACCCTCACATGGCAAAGAATGTGTCGATCATTTTGTTGGAGACAGAACGAACTTCGGTGGTCAAGGACATGTAATTTTCTGGTCCTCAGGGACCATTGACTGTTTGTTTACATTTGAAAATGGAGTTCCGCTCATGCGCTAGGGGGCGTCAGTGGTGTGGCATCTTTCATAACCACTGATGAACAGCTTCAATAAAACCGAGGCTGCTGTTTTCTCATTCAGGCCTTGTTTCCTGAGGGCTTCCCTTTCTTCAGTTTAATGGTCACGCAATGTATTGACAGAAACGATTCGTGTAGATATAAAAACGATCAATTGAACAAACGGCCAGTCATATCAACCACGTTTTATGTCTACATCAACGAAGCATATGCATCGTGTAACAATGTCACTGGCTTTAGGTATTAGAACGATCTCCAGAGGTGGCGCCATATTTTCGTTTCTACACTTTGAAGACGAGTTTCCGCGATACGAGACCATAATATATGAACCCTCGATTAAGATATTTCAAAGTGTTATACATCTCAATCTTTCGTTCTTGAACGACGAATTTAAGCAGTTATGTAGGGACATTTACCTGCCGTTTGTCACAGATTTTAAAACGTTTAAAAACATCTTTAGTTTTTATGCGTCGAAGACAGTTGGGGGATCTGTGACAAAGCTCCTGGCAAGATGATCTGATTCAAGGACGGTTTTCTCTTCTTCTGGACAACAATATCGACATTAAGCCATTTGTGAATTATTTTTCACGCGAATATTTTGAAGATGGGAATTGCGAAGAACATTTTATTCCGCATCCTGTTAAGGTATGTAGACATGGACAGAACCGTAACCGTCAATAATGATCATTTATAACAGTTCATGGTCAATGTTAATCCAATAGACTAGGATTATGTTGTCTGGTGACAATCTGAATCCTAGAAAACACAATAGAAAGACCCCTTCACGGAGTTTGAAATTTTGCGAAACGGTGCATTATTTCCCCAACCTTTTCACTCACTTGTAATGTCTGACCACTTACTTAATTGCATTCCTAAGAAATCTTTTTTGTTCGAAGGGAGACATAGCACATTTTACAGTATAAAACGACGTGAAAGACAACGCGTTCGAGAATTCGACTCAGAGCTAAAAACTTAAAATCTGACATCTAGTAAACTTTAAAGAGTTGCAATGAAAATGTATTTCAGAATATATGTCTACCAAAGTTTTGCCCGCACTACTACTTTGGAGAAGGAAAGACATGTGATCCCCCTGGTTACAAACATTTTGTCAGGATGTGTTGGCTTTGTGTTGGAGGCTGTTTTTGACGATGGGGATTTTCCTAGACCTGACTTTATTAAATTGACTCTAGAACGACACCGCGATCCAAGCTTGATCTTGAAATCAACGTGCTTAGATATGAAATGGTCATTTCTTTTTTTGACGGCAAATAGTTTCAGAAGAAATTCAACACATTCTATTCTTATTCAGATGCTAAAGATATTTGACCATAAACATGGATTTGTCATGGCGGCCATGCTAACAAGACTTAAAACATTTTGCAACTCAAACTCAAACTCAAAGTAGCTATGCCAAGCCATTTTTTAAAAGCACTTTTTTAATTTCCGTTTTTAGTAATATTAAATATGATTCTTAAATTGAATATAAAACTTTACTCCAGTAAGAAATCTTTATTTTTGATGAAGTTATAGCCTGTCAAACATGTACACCCCGAAAATGTCTATGTTTTGAAAATGACCAAAAAGTCAACCGTCCCTTGTGCTAGTTTTTGTACGGGCCATTTTGTCATGGTGCCCTTAAACATGACATATCTACATTGTTTGCAACATTCTTTGTTTGAACATCTCTTCAATTTATATTATTCTATAATTTCGTTCAAGGACATCTCAATGCAATATAAACAACTCGTTTTATAGAAAAAAAATCATTTGTTTTAAGGTTTTAATCATTTAAACATGACCAACTTAACTGTCTTAAGATACAAAACATAATTTTATATGTAACACAAACCTTATTTAACTCATCAAAAACCAAGCATATTGTATTAAAACGATCAGTAGTGACTGGCGTTATGAGTTCACGTTATGAACGATACATATTTCATATGTGTACAATGAAAATCGTAGTAAAACTGATTAATTTTGAGCAAATACATTCAAGTAAAAAACAAATATTAGAAACAACTTAACAAATTTGTACATACTTAGTCTCATATAAAAATATCTAGGAATGTTTAAGTGTCGTAACTCAGTATATGCTTTACATATAAGCAAAAATGATACTCGTCTTCAATTTCGTCCTTATTACACAATTATGTACATTTTCTCATATTTCTTGGTATGCTTCGATGTATCCCCTGTTCGACATTAAGTACATGCGACGAAAGTCTTAGTTTAGAAATGCACTGTCTATGTTTAAACGAGTCGAGTTTACGTAAATGTTGTGACAGTTCAAAATTGTCTTTACGTTCCTTGTATAAAGTCAAATTTGTTGATTTGGAAACACCTTCCCGCAATTCTGTTATGTTAAGGTCCGTAAGTCTGAGCTTAAGCTGGTTTACAAAGTAAGGCACCATTAAAAAGTTTGCGTACATCAGATAACCAGTTTTTCCCTGCTTCGCATCTGTACAACATGTCACATTACTCGTAAAGCAGTTAACAGTACGCAACGGGGAGGGGGTTCTCAACCGTCGGCAGTTCGACCCATATAACATCGTCCGACGCCCGGACGGTCATCGTTCAATGCCCGTACGGTCATCGTTTCGTGGCCAAGCGGTCATAGTTCGGGACCTGGACGTTTATCGTCATCATAATCGGAACAACTCGGTCATTACCGTCTAGCAAATGTTCGGTAATTTACGTAATAATATCGGAATCGCCCGAAACTCGACTGGTTCCCATCTCCATTCGGGCAATTAGCATGCATAAAATAGAAAGCAGGGAAAATTCAAACCGGAAATACCTTTCCAAAACGATACTGGCTTGCCGTGAACGGCAAGTCAAAAAGGTAATTGGTCTCAACAACATCATTTTATTAGTAAGTAAATCAAGAATATAGCATTTAAAAAAATAACATCACCTATAAACCAAAGAAATAATGAACATGGTGTTTTGTTCAGTTTTCTAAAAAAGATTAACTACTCAATTAAAACAAAATCGTTCTTTAAATGGCTGCTTATTTGATAGGCTTTATTGACATTAAATCACATATTTTTAATATAAAATTTTAATGAACGTCAAGAGTAATAGATTCCACAAGTTTGGCTTCTCACATTTTTGATTGGGGTTTAAGCACGATCTAGAAACTTACGAAATTGTAATTCGAAACCTTTTTGGATATAAATCACTTTTCCCTATATTATTTCAATAGCAAAGAACTAGAATTTGGTGAATTAATAAAAACCAATATATTTATAATGACACTTTATTAAACTAAATGTAAGATAGACCGCTTGTAATACTAAACTTAGGTAAAGTAAATCAGTTTTCGTTTTATCAAACAATCATTACGACAATGACATTTCATTTCCTTCCACTGCGTGTTCAACAGGAAGGGTGCAACGCTGCTGCTTGTAATAATAGCATTTCAAAGAAATGTCAGATTTATATCTATTCACAGGACAATGTCATTTTTAAATGCAAAACAAAAGTGTGTCTATGACCTATAATATTCATAGGAAATGTCGGTAATGTAGAATTTTACCATACTTTCATCGAATGTTCTACTCCGTCCCATAGGAACGCAGTACACCACATCTGTTCGAATAAAATTCATGGCGACCAACAATCTCGGAGGCAGCGGCTTTAAGCGGATCATCTGAAACTTTACGGAATAATTCTTTAATTAATTGATATGATCTATGATGTTTTCTTTGGTGAACTTGATTTCATAATAGCTTAGTCAAAAGCAACTGTGTTTGCCAGAACTACAATAAAACAACTATCAAGAAGAAGAAGTGAATACCTTCAGCAAGATTTATTTCAAGCGTAATGTGTCCTCCATAGCTGGATGTGGACATAAAGTACAAAATATAATTCAATTAAATATTTCATTGTAAAAATTCATGTTGGCCACGTATTTCAAAATACCAACAATACAATTTTTCTGAAACAAGATATTAAAATAAGAGTCTTTGTGTTTATTTAACAGGTTTCTTCTAATGAATTATGCATAAAATGATATATTTTGATTATTACAAAGACACACCCATCTGTACATGGGCCAATAGATGCTTGCCATTGTGAGAATTTATAAATTGAAAAAACAAACCAAATAGGATTATTTTTCCACCGCTCTAACCATAAGAATGTTTCCTTTAAATATTGTGTTTGTATTCTGCTTTTCGGCAAACCATGCACACAATTACAATTTACTACAAGCATTTACAGAGTACTGTCCGACTAGTATAGACTGTCTAATAGATGCACCATTTAACGCAACTCTTACAGACAACGCCGCACAAGAATGTTGTGCACAGTGCAGCTGTCAGCAAGACTGTGGGCGATTTCAGTCATGCTGCTTTGAAGCAGACAACGCGATGTACACGCACGCACATGGCAAAGAATGTGTCGATCCTTTTGTTGGAGACAGAACAAACTTCGAGGCAATTGGTGGTCAAGGATATGTAATGGTCACGCAATGTATTGACCGAAACGAATCATGTAAATATAAAAACGGTCAATTGAACGTACGACCAGTCGAATCCTCCGCGTTTGAAGTCTACATCAACGAAGTGTGTGCATTGTGTAACAATATTACAAGCTTCAAATATTGGGGTATTAGAATGATCTCCGGAGGTGGCGCTATTTATTCTTTTCTACACCTCGAAGACGATTTCCAGCGATATGAGACCATAATATTTGAACCTTCATCTGATTATGAATTTCCAAAGTGTTATACATCCACATCCTTCGTTCCTGTTAACACCTTAACACCTCTACATCTCCGGAGGTGGCGCTATTTATTCTTTTCTACACCTCGAAGACGATTTCCAGCGATATGAGACCATAATATTTGAACCTTCATCTGATTATGAATTTCCAAAGTGTTATACATCCACATCCTTCGTTCCTGTTAACACCTCTAGGTGTTTAAGCGACGAATATAAGCAGTTATGTAATGATATTTACCTGCCGTTTTTCTCCGATTCTAAAAGGTATAAAAACATATTTTGCTTTTTATGCGTCACAAACCGTTGGTTTTGTGAACAAGCTCCTGGCAAGATGATTCCAGGACGGTTCTCTCTTCTTCTGGACAACACTTTCGACGTTAAGACACTTGTAAACTATTTTTCACGCGAACATTTTGAAGGTGGAAACTGCGGAAAGCAGTTTATTCCGCATCCTGCAAAGGTATGTAAACATTGTTTCCTCTACGTTTCTTTTCACTATAAGAAATTATATGTTCCTGAAGGATAATAGAACATTTTCACAGTATAAACAGGACTTGAAAGAAAACGCTTTCGCGAATTCCGCTCTGACATAAAACCTAAAACTCAGACTGCAAGTAACCGTAATTTAGTTGGAAATGAAATGTATTTCAGAATATATGTCTACCAAAGTTTTGCCCACACCACCACTTTGGAGTAGGAAACACTTGTATTCCGCTGGTTAACCAGATTTTGGCAAAATGTGTTGGCTTTGTGTTGGAAGCAGTTTTTGACGATGGGGATATTCCTAGACCAGAATTTGTTAATTTAACTCATCAGCAACGACGCGATCCAAGCTTGATTTTGAAATCAACGTGCTTAGATATGGAATGGACATTTCTTTCGTTGAGCCCGAATAGTTTCAGGCGAAATTCAACGCATTCAATTTATATTGAAATGATACAGATTTATAATCACACAGATGGATTTGTTATGTCCAACATGCTGAAAAGACTTACAAAGTATTGCCTTAATACAAAGTGGGATGTTTTCATAAATGGTGATTGGGTTTCAGCAACGGTAAATTGGCCTCAATTTCCAATTTTACCAGTTTTGGAAAAAGTAAATATTGCTAGAACACATGTTCAATTCAACCCTAGATTTGACCTGCCGTACTACATAACAAAGCTTCATTTTTGCTCGCAGGTAAGGTATTGTTTTTTATATATCGGGTTTGTTGCACTTCAACAATAACTATATGTTTAACTATATATTTTAATAGTTAACAGTAGGTAGAACATTTTTATAGTTTTGTTTTATTTATACGACAAAATAAATAATTGTTTTTGATATATTAAGAATAATTTTCCATATTCGTATTAAAAATAGTTTTCCAAAAATCAGTTGTAGATAAAAAATCTTCAGCGGCAGGAAAAATCCTTGTTGTATTTTTTTAAACTTAAACAAATATTTTTCAACGATTTGACGTAATTGGTCCTATACAGTTTTCAACGCGTGGTATTTAAGCCAATAATATTAGACTTGCATTTCGTTCAAATGTAAAAACCAATTATTATTGATGTAGGTTAGATTACTGGATGAAGACATGACCGACTCGCACGACATTCTCTTTGTAAGTTCTCTGAATGTTTCATTCAACAAGTATCAATTCTACAAGGAGGAATGTGCCACTTGTCCTCGAGGCTTTGCGGCGTGGGTTTGCGCGGAAGACTTCAACCCATCTTGGTGGAGAAAGAACATGTATTCGTCGGCACCAGAGCTGGGGGATGCACTACACGTTGGAGTGTATGTCGTATTTGTTGTGTTTGTTGTATATTTTCCACATGTTGATGTTGGAATGTGTTTTTTCATTCTTTAATTAAACCTCGTTTACACGGTCCTTATGACAGATATGTCATTTGGAAGGTACAGAATTTAAATTACATACCAAGGCAAAAATGAACAGCAATTACAGTGGGAGAGAAGATGAGTAATGGCGAAAGCAACGAAACTTTACCTTCATATACCCTCCTCAGTCTTATAAAGAAATTATTGAGAATAAATACAAATTACCTGAGTAAAACTTAAACAAACATGGTTTAAATACTAATTTAGTAGTTTAATTGGCATCCACCGGCTTCTACCGTAGTCATACTGTAATTCCATCGTAACGTTACCGGCATTCACCGGCTGTTACTGTGACAAACCGTAGTTCGACCGGCAAGGGTCGGGGCTACGCCGGCTCTCCTCCGTGACACACCGTGGCGAAACCGGGAGTCACCATATCGCCGCCGTGATCACAGCTTATGCCGGTTTGCTACGGTTTCGCCCGGTGGTTTTACAGTGGAGATACGGGTTATGCCGGAAGAGCCACGGATATGCCCCGGAATAAGCCGGCGTTGTTTTGGAGCCCGGTGCGTCCCGGTTGTTTACAACAACTTGAAACCACCGGGGGCACTTTGCGGTGAACACCAGCTCAACACGTTATATCCCGAGTCCATGCGGTGCTTGCCGGTGTCGCTACGGTGTGGTCTCGGTGGTCCCTGATGTTCATATCGTAGCGACGCCAGGACTGAAAACCTGGTCAGTGTGACTGAGGCTTTAGATCTGTAATTATTACACGAAGAACAACGGCATTTTGTCTGTGGCATACAAAACAGTTAGAAATGTCGTTATTTTGCGGAAATTTATTATTACTTCATCGACATTACTGACGCTGAAAATAACTAATGATTAGATAAAGTCTAACTTTACTAGACTTTTTAAAGTAAGTTTTATATGTTAACTTTCAATTTCCTGACAGCGGCACTTTGGTGTGGTGGATAGGGCATTTTATTGCTGTTGTTTGTAACGTGCATATTTGTATTGCAAGGGTGAAAAAGTTCTTAAAATTGCATTAAAAAATACAAAAATGTATATATGAAAAAAATATTTAAACATAGATAATTTTAGCTCAAATCGTGTCAACATCAGCTTGATGTAAGTGCATGCCTTGTATGTTTTAAGATGCCTGTTGGTGTAAATGACTCTGTATTGATTTCGTGTTTACTGAATAAAACATTGTTGTTGCTTTATATACAGCTTTTTATAACATAAAACTAAAATAGATATTAAACGATTTCACAAGTCCACACGGAACTCACCGGCAAAGGCTATGGACATATTGCCAATCAACATGCAGAGTAAATTGGAGCGAAAGTCCTCGAACACTTAATTATGTTTATGTTTAAAATGTCTAAAATAAAAACAAAACATCGTGTAGATCTTTCCCATCAATAATTATATGTACAAAACTAGCTTTACATCAATACTAATAATAATTCAAAACTACCAGCTTATGTACAAATAAAAGAAAGACTTCAACCAGATTGAAATACTATACATGTTCTTTAATATTGATACGAAAAATACTTCCTATTTATAACAAGAATAAACCATCTAACAGCGGGTACAAGCGGGTACAATACTGGGTAGACAATGTGCACGCACACAAGAAGAACACTGACAGTTGACAAAAATAACATCAAGCTGAGTCCGTGGTGTGAGAAAATAAACACTAGACATCATTCATTACCACTGATGAACAGCTTCAATAAAACCGAGGCTGCTGTTTTCTCGTGCAGGCTATGCTTCCTGAGGGCTTTCCTTTTCATCAGTTTAAGTTTAAGCACATTATCTAATATCAATCATTGCAAAACAGTTTGCCTCTTCTTAGCTGTGACTCTCAAGCTTCTCCGATTTGATGGTAGGAAGATTTTCTCCCCTTTCCACACGAAACCGAAAATCATGATCAAGAGTTTGTGTTCATGCCAAAAAAACTGTCCAGGTCAAAATTAGGAATTAGGCCGCGTACGAACTGTTCAAGAATACAATGAAGAACCTGTGACATTCCCGATGCAATGTCTAGATGGTTCATGTATTGAATTTTATTTGGGAGCATCAAAATGACAATGATTGTAACAGTGGTATAGTATACGTTTAAACACTTAGTAGTGTGTACAATGTAGTTGTCTAAGTAATGGACATTCGATTATGGTTCAAGTAACTTATTTTGATAACGAACATACACAAGCCTATTATTATGACAACATAAACGTTTTGCCACGGACAATGCACCGTTCCGCAAAAGTTTAAACTCCACCCAATGCGGTAGATTTTCTTTGATCTTGTAAAGGCATGGGTAGGGGTCTTTCGTTTGTGTTTTCTAGGTCAGATTGTCACCTGATAATATAATCATAATCAATTTGATTAAAATTGACCATGTACTGTTATAAATGATCATGATTGACAGTTGCGGATATGTCCATACCATACATCCCAAACGAATTTAAGCCAGTGTTGGTTATGTCAATAATCTTCAACCTTAGAATATAGTAGTTTTTGAAAATACAACATAAAATATAATTTAAATATGACTATCCATTATTTCGTATTTGTTCCTTGTACAATCCAAACTTTTCTACTGGGATACTGGCAAATCACGTTTTATCCCGCTTTCAACAGTGATTTAGTCATATCAAGGAGGTCAGTCGAGCTAATTGGCGATCCTGGTTTCACCAGTGTCAGCCTCGTAACTTCGCAAACGATGAGTCAAATGTACAGGAAGCTACATTAGACTGAATGCAAAAGCACATATCCGTCATTTCGGAGGAAGTTTGCCGCTCCCGCTGGTCTCGGGCTCCTGAATCTCGGTTTTCGTTTCGAGCCATGTGCTCTACCAGCTTGACTACACATGACCAAACTTTTTATAGATACACCAATGATTACTCATTACCATTTGCATTTATAAGATCTCTTTACACAGTTTGGTTTTGAAATTATTCATTGACGCTTGGGAGGACGGGGGGTCACGTACGAATTTGACATTACATATCTCCGTATGAAACACCTATGAAAAATGTTATAAATTGTCAAGAATAAAATAATCCCATATATTATCAAAACAAATACAGAACCAATTGCACATGCAGTGTATCTTTAGGTAGATGTCATGACGAAAAAACGCAAGTTAACAACTCAACATTTAAAAAGGTTTGCTTATAATCATTTACATGTTCCATGTAAGAAAGCATGCATAATAACTATTACATAAATGTCTTTCTCCAAACGAAAAATTGTTGGGGAGCTTTGATTTCATTTGGAAAACGTAATAAATTATCGTAACGTTTATAACAGCGCGGTTTAGTATCGTGTTTTATACAATGTATGTAGTCGAAAGTTGTTGGCAAATATCTTCTCTTAATAATATGAATGGCATTTTGGAGACCAATAAGGTGAATATTGAAAATGTCAAGGTATTCCCACCAGTGTATTAGTTGCATGTCTATCAGCTGTTTATCGGTAGCATATGATTCTTTTATCAATCATTGTGATCATGGATAAAAGGCCAGTTGACCAACTGCAGGCCAGAATACACTACCAATTCTGACTATTATCTCAATAAACAGTGAACCCAGAAACGCTGGTTGAGGACTGACCGCCATGATAACCTTACCATTGTTGAATAAAGGGGTACACAAAGATAGTTGAGTTCCTTTGTGCTATGCATGTGCAGTGGACACAAAACAATCACAAAGGTGATCTGCTAGACCAAAAGTGTATTAAATAGCTGTTCGAACACCTCCTATATAACTCGCCTCCACGTCCACGAAGAGTACGCACATTGGATTCCGTAACTGGAAAAATACTTCTGAAGTTATTTTTCGCAATGCGCCGCAATAGAATTCATTTAGTGCGTTATAAATATGCATGTGTAGGACTTAAAAACAACCGCTTCTATGGTAACTTCTTGTAAAAAAATTATGTTAAAACATAATTGCGGTTTTTACAATTGATGTAATTTATTCTGCCCATCAACAACAGTCAGACGTTTGTAATGTTTTAAAACAAACTTTTTATAAGTAGTTTCCTCACTTCCTCACAAATTAATACATGCATAAGTATGGTAAAGGGGACAGGCCAAAGACTTCAAATGACATCAATAAGAATTTCTGTTAATTAAATAAAACTAATCGATATTTTTCAAAGAATATATAAGCAACGGTATAGGACTGTTATAAGTTTTCTCAAAGGTATGCTAAATATCAACAGATGCCAATAGAAGGGCAAATACAACATACACAAAATTAAAAGGTACATTCCAAATTCCTGAAGCGGACGAATGCAAGTTGTTCCTCCACCAAATTGGGTTGAAATCTTCCGCACAAACCCAAACTGCAAAACCTTGAGGACAAACTGCGCAGGTCTCCTGGTAGAATTGGTATATTTCAAAAGTCACATTCAGGGAACCAAGGAAGAGGCGTGAATGTATTGTGATGGTCATGTCTTCGTCCGTTATCTTTACCTTTAAAATATTAAAACAGCATTGGTATTATAAAGAAAATGGTTGTTGACGGAAATGCAAAGGGCTATTGCTCCTTAAACAAGTTTACAGACGTTAAGCAATACATCGTTGGTATTTTAAAGCAAATGCCTGTTGAAAGACTGCGAAGGGCTTAACCTCATTGGCTAAGTTTATAGACGTCATAAACTTTATGATACGCGTTAAGCAATGCATCGTTGGTATTTTAAAGCAAATGCTCGTTGATACAACTGCGAAGGGCTAAAGCTTCTTAGCTAACTTTATCGACGTCATAAACTTATGATACACGTTCAGCAATATATCATTGGTATTTGAAAGCAAATGATTTTAATAGAATCGTGTAGGCTTATGTAACCTAATATGAATTGATGCTAAAATGTTAAGGTAAATGAGAAAGGTATAAAGATATTACCTGTGAACAATAGTGAAGCTTTGTAATGTAGTAAGGCAGGTTGTCTTTGAGACTGAGCCGAACATTTGTTGCAGAAATAGGCCTTATATTTTGTTCGGTTTGAACTTGAGTTTTTGTTGAAGGCCAATCCACTTTAGCTACAACCCAACGGTCGTTTATTAAAAATTCCCACTTTGCATTCAGACAGGCTTGTGTAATCCTTTGTAGCATGTCCGCCATAACAAAACCATTTTCATGCTCAAATAACTTTAGCATATTAATACGCATTGAGTGTGTTGAATTTCTATTCAATACATCAGGCATCAAAGAAAGAAATGTCCATTCGATGTCTAAGCACGTGGATTTCAAGATCAAGCTTGGATCGCGTCGTTGCTCAATGGTCAAGTTAACAACGTTAGGGCTAGGACACTCGTCGTCCTCAAAGACCGCTTCCAACACCAAGCCAATAGCTTTTGCCAAAATCTCAGTAACCAGTTGAACACAAATGTTGTCCTTTCCGAATTGGTAGTGTGGGCAAAACAATGGAAGACATTGTTTCTGAAAGAAGTATCAATAAAATGAATAAAAGAACTTTTAGGCATATAATTTCAATGTGTTCTTTTGTTCTGTGCACATGCGTCACATTGTAAAAATTGCTTTGCTTAAAGTAAAAGTATCGCTAATAATAGCTTACCTTTGACAGTCTACATCCTTTAATTAACAGTCTAAAAATAAATATTTTACTTACAAAGAACGAAAACAAAGTCAGTTTTTTTACTGTCAAACGTTTTACTGAATAAGTGACATAATGGCTTCGTTGCTGCTTTACAGTGGATAATCACAGTACCATGTTCTTTTTAAGTTTTACATTATCGCGATTCTATTTGTCCAGCTTTTTGTTGACAGAAAATAACATAAATGAAAATTTACAGAGTTTTCTCCGGCAAAATCAGCTGGTTGCATTTAATCAAATAGAAACTAGTATAATGTGTGGCGGCTGTAAAATGTAACCCCATACAATATCAATGTGTAGTTATATTTTTCTGGACATCTGGATCATAGATTGCAAAAACTATAAATTATTGTTTACATTTAAAAGAAGAGTTCTGCTCTTGCGCTATGGAACGTCAGTGGTAAGACATCTTTATTACCATTTATGAACAGCTTCAATAAAGCATAGGCTGCTATTTTGCCATGCAGAGTATGCTCCCGGCATTCAATATTTCTCAGATTAATTTGCTTTTTTTACAACAAACCATTATTTCATCTTAATCCTAAAGAAACAGGAACAGAAAAAGACAAATTGTGCATGTATATTTAGAATTAAGCATCTTATCATCGTAAACATGTTAATACAGTAGAAACGGACATAATCTGTATCTATAGATACTTTAAGTGTGGGCAGTTACACAACAAAGTTTAATCGATTTGGAAAGATGTATCCTGCAAGTAAGTAGATCTCTAATGTTAATTACAGACTTAAAAAAAACTGTGACACATATTTTTATTTAAAGGTTCGATTGTGAATCTCTTCTTGTTTCCTATAACACTCCAATACAAGAAAAATAATTGCATGTGTAATTGTGTATATTCTTAACGTCCTAAACAGTCGCATTCAAAGTAAGTTTCTTTGCTAAATTAGAAACAAATACATACCTTCACAGGATGTGGTACAAAATGTTTGCCGCAATGTCCACCTTCAACCGGTATTCGGGAAAAGTAGGTAGCAAGGCTTTTAACGTCGATGTTGTTATCAAGCAGAAGGGAGAACCGTCCTGGGACCATCTTGCTAGAGGTGTCGTCACAATTGCCCCATGTTGTCAGGGCGCATAAATAACAAAATATGTTTTTATACTTTCCGTAACTAGTAAAAAACGGCAGGTAAATGTCATCACATAAGTGCCCAAATTCTTCGCTCAGACAGGTCGAAGTGTCTACGGGAACGAAGGATGAAGACGTGTAACACTTGGGAAATGCATAGGCAGATGAGGGTTCAAATATTATAGTCTCGTCTGGTGTCGGATCGTCCTCGAGGTGTAGAAAAGAATAAATAGCGCCACCTTTGGAGATCGTTCTTATACTCCAATATTTGAAGCTCGTGACATTGTTACACAACGCACATGCTTCGTTGATATAGACTTCAAACGTCGAGGACTCGACTGGCTGAATATCCACATGACCGTTTATATATTGGCATGATTCTTTTTTGTCAAGACATTGTGTGACCATTACGAATCCTTGGACACCGATTGCCTCCGAGACAAGTCTTTCTCCAATAAAAGGGTCGACGCATTCTTTGCCATTTGTTCTTAAATACATCTTGTTTTCTGCTTCAAAGCAGCATGACTGGTACCGTCCGCAGTCTTGCTGACAGCTACATTGTCCACAACATTCTTGTGCGGTGTTGTCTGTAATATTCAAGTCAATAACTGTGTCTAATCCACAGTCTACACTAGTTGGGCAGTACTGTTGGAATGCTTGTAATAATTTGTAATTGCGCGCATGGTTGAACGGAAAACAGAATACGAACACAAGATGTAAAAGAAACATTCTTATGACAAGAGCGGTGGCAAATAATCCTTGTTGCAGATTTTCGGTCTTTATAAATACTCACAACGTCAGACAACTATTGATGATAATATTATAAAGGCTTCTTTGTGAATGTCATTAATATGGTATTCATAAAACAAATTAAGTAATAATAAAATAAGGTAACCCCATGTAAAGACTAGACGATATACGAAACCCCAAATACAATATCCCATTTTTATGTGATCTATAAAATTGTTTGAATTTATTTCTACAGAAAAAAACACATGGGTTGTCGTTAAAATGATGTATTAAAATACGTAACTCTTTGTGTTAATGTCTTGAAGAATCATAAAAAATAAAAAATGAATGTTGTAGTTCAATAAATTTTGCTTTTCTTTTCAATACGCTGTTCATATAAGGCACGTCATAAATGTTTTATTATTATCTTTATTATAATGAACAAAATATAAGCATATAGATAAAACAGTTATTAAATTAAAAATTTTATGCCTCACATGATTTATTTACTATATAGCCTTTTGTGACGTCATTTTACTCTCAACGTGCCCAATGCCACCCTGTGACGTTAGACGTGTTCTCAAAATTAGCAGAGTCATTGCATTGATTGATTTTTATTGTCTTAAAATATAATATAAAATCAGAAAAAAAGATTTAAAACAGTTCCCCTTTTGTTCGGTATAATAAAATCTAAATGATCTCGCTGAGGGTGACAGTGCATTTTCGTCAACCCTCGAAAAACACTGTTAACCTTGGCTAGAGCATCGGTTAACAGTGTAACCTCGGGTTGACAAAATTCACGGTCACCCTCAACAAGGTCATTATTTATATGATATTATTTAGTGTCACTGTCTTAGCTCTTGGGTACCTTCCTGACAATCCACCTAAACAGATAATGTTTGTTGGCATTTAAACTTTTGAATTCCAAATGATTTCTTCGATTGTGATAGGTTCAGTACCACATTCTGGTTGTTGTTGGACTACATTTACATGTTAAAAGTAGCATGGCGGTTTTAAAAGGTAGTATTTGTATTTGATGTAAATGAGATAATGAGATCATATTCCAGAGCTCAGTTATGAACTAAGAATGGAGCAGTTTTAAATTTCTTTATCACAGTGTTTATAATCGCAAATAATGATGATTGTTAAAAAGGGACATGTCAGATCTTTCTATCAAATACTATGTAAATATCTAAAAAGATGGTGATGTAATATCAAACAGAATAAAAATAACACAACGATCTACCGATGCTTTTTCTTTAGAATACTTGCAAACAATATACATCATAGATGCCTAAACAAGTGTTGAATTCCATCGTTTATTCGTTAACGTGCTTTGTTTTATATAGTTTTTACATTATCAATGTATATGACGGAATTCTCCTCAGTTAAATAACATTTCCGAATTAAATATCTCGCTTCATACGCATTTTCAGGTTAATAATTTAAAACGGTCTTCTTACGTTCATGCTTTTTATATGATTGGATCTATAACGTTTTCTTATACTTAGGCGTTTGTATCAAATAACTGACAAGATGAAACATACTCGTTTTATTTTTAAACAATATAACAAACCAACTAAATAACTTACCTTAAAAAACACATCTAGGTATACACTGTACATAATTTGCTGTGAGGCAAAAATATGTTCCACTTCTTATTCGTCAATTTGATTTTGTTATATATTAATAGATTATATATGATATACACCCTTGTGTATTTCTGAATTGTCAGTCTGCGTATAACATTTATGGGCTACGTACTATATAACAATATTATTTTCATTGTTAGTGTCTTTAATTATACAAAACACGTGAAAATACAAATTGTATGCACATGCAAATGCACCATTTCAAATGTTGGGTCTTTCATATTTGTGCTTTTCAATTCTTCGATCCCATAGTATCATTTTTAGTCTTATATGACAATGCCAGAAACAAAGGTATGTGCAAGCAAAGCGAGCGCGAGTCAAATGGTTTATCATTAGACTTTTTATTAAAGCTCCAAAAACTTATAACACTTCCATGAAATAATAAACGTCTCAAATCGACAATAAATTTCATACAAATAAAGAATTCTGTCGTTTCAATTTAAACCGTTGACATGCACGGAGGTATTCATTAATGCTATGCTTGAATTAATAGTAACGTTCACCTCATTCTTGCTTCGCAACTTACATATTTCTTATTGTGTTAAGGCAAGAAGAGGTCGAAGTTGATGTCGGTTTCGCAACGATTACATTATATCAAATAATTACCTCTTTTTAAAACCTTATAAAGAATAGTATATATTGTCGACTAGACATAGCAATTAATACAAATATTACAGAGAAGAACGGACAAGAATGATGTAGACAATATAGAGCTGTAAGCAGAAAAGAAAAGAAAAAAGAAGAAAAATCCGAAACACCCAAAAATAGGTTTTTCTAAATGTCTGTTGTGTCATGGTGTTCTACGTGTTTTTGTGTTGTTCTGTGTGTTGGTTTCTGTAGGGGCCATTTTGTCATGGTGCCCTTAAACTTGACATATCTACATTGTTTACAACATCCTTTCTTTGATCATCTCTTCAATTTATATTATTAAGTGTTCAACTTTCAAACCGATTTTTACATGATTATGTCGCGCAGCGATTATTGCATCACGTTATCACAGAAATAGTATTTTTTGTAAGTGCACGTGGAAGCCGGATACTTTGAGAAAGAACAAAATGATTACCACTACTGTAATGATACCAGAAACTTTTACTGTAACGATAATGCAAAATATGACGAGAATAATTATTGAAAACAGGGTTCGCACAAAAGGCATAATTGAATTTTGCCTATCGCATCGAGACGTCGCACGCGTATTGAATGTTTACAACATAATATTTAGATAAAAGTACAAATATTCAAACATTGAAAGTTTAGTTACAATAACAACTTAAACATCATTACTTTTTAGAATTTGCCTTTCGTTTGTGAGAACGTCAACGTCTGATATATCGCCTCCGGATTTTTAAGGTACTTTAGACGTCACAGCGTTAAGACAACCGCCTTACAGTTTAACATTTGAGTGAACGAACGCGACCAGCTACTTAGCCGCAGTAAGTATACGATACCACGGTGTCCCATTAGCCTACAGTCAGTGATACACCGGTTGCGGGTACGTTTTATCCACCCACGTCGACCGTACGTAGGTCTAGTTTTAACGAGATACCATATATTATCAAGCCCGACTACAGTTGTGTAACGAACACAGAAAAAAACAGGCCCGCGCATTTTTCTCCCCTGTCTCCGATAGTGCCCGAATGGGATGAGCTTATGATTAACATTGTAGTAACGGCCTGTTAAGTTTGAGTAATAAAGTGATTAGTCCGATGGTGCGTTCATTGTTTAGTTAAGTAAATTTAAGAACACGATGCAACGCATGCGTCGATCCGTTTTTTGAGACAGAACAAACTTCGAGGCAATCGGTGGTCAAGGTTATATAATGGCCACGAATCATGCCAGTATAAAAATGGTTACTTGAACGTTCGACCAGTCCACTTATCCACGTTTGAAGTCTATATCAACCACGCATGTGCACTGGGTACCAATGTCACTAGCTTCAAACAGACAATGATTATTCCAAATAACAATTAAATGATGTGTCGACGAAAACGAAAATAAAACAATCTTCATTCATTACCACTGATGAACAGCTTCAATAAAACCGAGGCTGCTGTTTTCTCGTGCAGGCTATGCTTCCTGAGGGCTTTCCCTTTCATCAGTTTAATATTACTTACTACAGCTGTTGTTTAGTGC
>Ga0224511_10000130_pt1 | contig 26653 bp, 27 predicted proteins | sample SF_May12_sed_USG_2_FD_169988 | JGI IMG/M metagenome (GOLD analysis project Ga0224511, IMG submission 169988) | Sediment microbial communities from San Francisco Bay, California, United States - SF_May12_sed_USGS_8_1 | ecosystem: Environmental > Aquatic > Marine > Sediment | place: USA...
CGTTTCTGCCCTTGATAAATGGCCAGAGTTCGATTGTCTGGTCACTGGAAGAGAGCAAAGTGGATGCTATGCTGGCACTGGCTGAAGATGATTTTTGTCGAGAGCTGGAGCAGGCTTTTGAATACCAGCTAGGTTCGGTAAAATTGGTCAGCGAACGAGCCGCTTTTCCGCTGGGTCATGGTCATGTTGATCAATATGTGCAGAATGGCCTGGCACTGGTTGGTGATGCAGCTCACAATATTCATCCACTGGCAGGTCAGGGTGCTAACCTCGGTTTTCTTGATGCGGCGGCGCTGTCACAAGTCATCGTGCAGGCGCATACAGCTAATCGACAGTGGTCAGCACTGCACACCTTGAGGAAATATGAGCGTGCGCGTAAAGGTGAGAATCACTTGATGGAATCGGCCATGACTGGTTTTAAATTATTGTTCAGCAACGACAGCACAGTGCTGTCTACGCTGCGTAATGCGGGTCTGGTGCTGGTTGATCAGGCACCGATGATTAAGGATCAATTGATGCGCCATGCCCTGGGTGGTTGAATCAAGTAATAAGCATATAGGTGTCATTTTTAAATAGTGTTTGCTTTGTATTGGCTTATAGTTTTTCTGGATATTTTGGCCATGAAAGTAGTAGCATACGCCTTCAAATTTTTAAGTAAGTAATGAGTTTTTGTTAATGAGTCAAAAGACAGTTTTATACGATAAGCACGTTGAATATGGCGGCAAGATGGTGGATTTTGCCGGTTGGCAGATGCCAGTTAATTATGGTTCACAAATGGATGAGCATCATCAGGTGCGTCAGGATGCAGGTATGTTCGATGTATCGCATATGACTATCGTTGATTTGACTGGTGAGCGTGTTACAGATTTCCTGCGTTATTTATTGGCCAATGATGTTGCCAAACTGAAAGATGAAGGCAAGGCCTTATACAGCTGTATGCTCAAACAGGACGGTGGTGTTATTGATGATTTGATTGTTTATTACATGAATAACAACTGGTATCGCATGGTGGTGAATGCGGCGACGCATGATAAGGATATGGCCTGGATTAACCAGCAGGCACAGTCGTTTGATGTGGATGTCAATGAGCGCGTCAATGCCGCCATGATAGCCGTGCAGGGGCCGAAGGCGATTGCAAAAGCTGTTTCAGTGTTGCCACTGGATGAAGTTGAGGCGGTGGCTGATATGAAGCGGTTTTTTGGTGTGGATTGTGGTGAATGGTTTATTGGTCGCACCGGTTATACCGGTGAAGATGGACTTGAAATCATGCTGCCGGAATCAGAAGCGCCAGCTCTTTGGGATAAACTGGCACAGGCGGGTGTGAAGCCCTGTGGCCTGGGTGCACGTGATACCCTGCGTCTGGAAGCAGGTATGAATTTGTATGGTTCTGATATGACTGAGGAAACCTCACCGCTGATTTCAGGCCTGGAATGGACAATCTCATGGCAGCCGGAAGATCGGGATTTTATTGGTCGTTCTGCAATCCAGATGGAACGTGATCAGGGAGTTGCCCAGAAAATTGTTGGTCTGATACTGGAAGAACGTGGTATTTTGCGAGGGCATCAGAAAGTAGTGGTAGAAAATATCGGTGAAGGTGAGATTACCAGTGGCACTTTTTCTCCAACTTTGAAACAATCCATAGCTTTGGCGAGAGTACCGGTTGAGACGGGTGACCGCTGTCAGGTCGAGATACGTGGAAAGTTATTAAATGCACGTGTGGTTAAGCCGGTATTTGTGCGTGATGGCCAGGCTGTTTAAAAAAAATAATTTACAGAAAAATAATGGGATGGGTTTGCTATGAGCGAAGTACCTTCAGAATTAAAATATACAAAATCACATGAATGGGTGCGCGATGAGGGTGATGGTACTGTCACCATCGGTATCACCGATCATGCACAGGAATTGCTGGGTGACCTGGTGTTTGTTGAATTGCCGGAAGTGGGCGTGGACCTGACTGCGGGTGATGCCTGTTGTGTCGTGGAATCGGTGAAAGCTGCTTCAGATGTTTATGCACCGATTAGCGGTGAAGTCCTGGAGGTCAACGAATTACTGACAGATTCTCCAGAAATTATTAATGACTCAGCTTTCGATGATGGCTGGTTGTTCAAGGTTCAGCCATCAGCCGAAGTCGAACTGGATGATCTGATGGATGCCGATGCTTATGAGGCTGAGATTGCCGATTAAGTTTTAACCAAGATTGAATGCATGCCTCTGTTGTTGCTTCGCAGTTTCAATTGAGGCATTTTTTTTATACTCATAAAGTAGTTTAAATACATGCCTTTTATTCCCCATACCGAACAAGAAATCACTGAGATGTTACAGGCAATTGGTGCTGATGATATTAGTGCCTTGTTCGAAGAAATTCCTGCCCATTTATTAGCCGGTGAGTTGACCGGCGTACCAGAAGGCATGACCGAAATGGAAATTTCACGTCTGATGCATGCGCGTGCGTCACAGCATCCGCAGTCTGTTTGTTTCCTGGGAGCAGGAGCCTATGAACATCATATTCCGGCAGCAGTTTGGGAAATTACTACACGAGGTGAATATTACAGTGCCTACACGCCGTATCAGGCGGAAGCCTCGCAGGGCACATTACAGCTGACCTACGAATACCAGAGCATGATGACGGCATTGACTGGCATGGATGTGTCGAATGCTTCTTTGTACGATGGAGCCTCTGGCCTGGCCGAAGCTGTGTTGATGGCGGTGCGCGGTAATCGTAAATCGAAGTTGCGTAAGATTTTAGTGCCGACCACGGTGCATCCATCGTATAGAAAAACTACGCAGACCATCGTTCAGGGACAGAATATCGAGCTGTGCGAAGTGCCTTATGATGAGACTACAGGTGTCACTAGTCTGGATGCTTTTAAACAACAGGCCGGTGACGACATCACCGCTGTGGTTATTCAGCAGCCGAATTTCTTCGGTAATCTGGAGTCGGTGGATGAGATTACCGACTGGGCGCATGAGAATAATATGTTGGTGATTGCAGTAGTGAATCCGTTGTCGCTGGCGGTTTTAAAAGCACCGGGTGACTGGGGAACGACTGGTGCTGATATCGCCTGTGGTGATGGTCAGCCTCTAGGTGCGCCGCTATCAGCTGGTGGCCCTTATTATGGTTTTATCTGTTGTACACAGGCGCTAGTTCGTCAGATGCCGGGACGTATTGTGGGTCGTACGGTAGACCAGGATGGTAAGGAAGGCTTTGTTTTAACTTTGCAGGCGCGTGAGCAACATATTCGACGTTCTAAAGCGACCTCCAATATTTGTACCAACCAGGGTCTGGTGGTGACCGCTTCAACCATTCATATGTCGATACTGGGCGCCAGTGGTTTAGAAAAAGCCGCTGCTGCCTGTCATGCTAATACCATTTCGCTAGTTAAACAGTTGTCACAAATTGATGGTGTTGAGCCTGCTTTTAATAGCACCTGTTTCCACGAAGCCGTGTTGAAGTTGAAGAAACCGGCGAGTGAGGTGTTGCTGGCGTTGGCGGAAAAAAATATTCTGGGTGGTTATGATTTGTCTGGGTCTTATCCCGAGCTGGGTGATGCAATTTTGGTTTGTGCTACTGAAATGCGAAGCGATGAAGAAATTAGTGCTTACGCAAAAGTATTGGCTGAGGTAATCGCCTGATGTTAATTTTCGAACATTCAAAAGCTGGTCGAAAAGGTGCACCGCAATCGCCAAAACTAAAAGCTAGCGTCAGTGATATTCCTGATTCCTTTTTGAGAAAAAATAGCGCGGCCTTGCCTGAAGTTTCAGAAATGCAGGCAGTGCGTCATTACACACAGCTGTCGCAAAAGAATTTTTCTATCGATACCCATTTCTATCCATTGGGTTCGTGCACCATGAAGTACAACCCGCGTGCCTGCAATACGCTAGCGATGTTGCCAGGTTTTCTGTCGCGTCACCCGATGGCCCCTGAAGCGCAGTCGCAGGGTTTTCTTGCCTGCATGTACGAGCTGCAATCCATGTTGTCTGATGTTACCGGCATGGCGGCTTTTTCATTAGCGCCGATGGCAGGTGCGCAGGGTGAGTTTGCCGGTGTCGCCATGATCGAGGCTTATCACAAGTCACGTGGCGATGATGCGCGTAAGGAAATTCTGGTGCCGAATGCAGCGCACGGTACCAATCCTGCTACTGCTACCATGTGTGGTTTCAGTGTACGTGAAATTCCAACGCTGGATAATGGTGATGTTGATCTTGATGCTTTGAAGGAAGCTGTTGGCCCCGAAACAGCCGGTTTGATGTTGACCAATCCATCGACGCTGGGTGTGTTTGAACGCCAGATTGAAACCATCGCCAAAGTGGTGCACGAAGCGGGTGGCCTACTGTATTACGATGGTGCCAACCTGAATGCCATTCTTGGCAAGATTCGTCCCGGTGATATGGGTTTTGATGTCATCCACAGCAATCTGCATAAAACCTTTTCAACACCTCATGGCGGCGGTGGTCCTGGTGCTGGAGCGGTGGGTGTAGCTGAAAGACTGAAACCGTTTTTGCCTCTACCTGTCGTTACAAAAGAAGGTGAAGACTATCGCTGGATGACAGAAAAAGATTTACCGCAAACGATAGGACGCTTATCTGCTTTTATGGGTAACGCCGGAGTTTTGTTACGCGCTTATATTTATATGCGCATGCTGGGGCGTGAAGGTATGGTGCGTGTGGCTGAGTTCGCTACTTTGAATGCTAACTACATGATGGCGGAGGCCAAACGCCGAGGTTTTGAACTGGCGATTCCAGATCGTCGCGCTAGCCATGAATTTATTATTACGCTGAAAAATGAAGCCCGTGATTTACAGGTAACAGCAATGGATTTTGCCAAGCGTTTGTTAGATTTGGGCTATCACGCACCGACTACTTACTTCCCTTTGCTGGTGCCTGAGTGTTTGTTGATCGAACCAACAGAAACCGAAGCCCGTGAAGTGCTGGATGGTTTTATGGATGCGATGGAGCAGATTCGTGAAGAAGCTAAAACGGATATTGATCTGGTTAAAGGCGCGCCTTATACCTTGCCAGTAAAGCGACTGGATGAGGTTAAAGCTGCACGTCAGCTCGATCTGGCCTGGAAGGCCGATAAAGCTAAATGAGGTCGCCTAAAATTGTCGCACGCAGTTGCGGCCATCTGATTTAGCCTGGTATAAAGCCCTGTCAGCTCGTTCTAATAGTGATTTCTGGCTATCAGATGAGGGATTGAATCCAGTAACACCAAAACTGGCTGTGACCTGTCCTATGGAAAAGGCATGTTGTTCAACATCATGCCTTAATCGCTGTGCATGTTCCATGGCACCTTTGATATCGGTGAATGTTGTTAGTATGATGAATTCCTCTCCACCATAACGGGCAAAAATATCTGAACAGCGATTGGCATCAGAAATAATCCTTGCAATTTCTTTTAGAACAGCGTCACCCGCGGGATGTCCGTAGGTATCATTAATCATTTTGAAATGGTCGATATCAAAAAAGATAATAGACAGTTGTTCGCCATAACGCTTTGCTTTGTCTACTTCCGAATCGAGCAAGTGATTGAAATGTAGCCGATTGTATATACCGGTGAGTGAATCGGTGTAAGCCATCTCTTCTAGCTGCTCACCCAGTAATTTAATGCGTGCTAATAAATAGCCAAATAGTGCGCCAGCAAAGGTTGGCATAATGAAAGAAGCATAAGTAAGTTCTATGCCTAGTAGAAAACGAGCATGCACAACATTTAATTCAGCGGTAAAGACACATGCCAATAATATGTAAACAAAATAAATAAAAGTTTTTTTATTAAAAACCTGAGCGCTTTTGGTGTTAATGTGCAATTTCATAATTGCTGTAATTATGCCAGACTGTTATCAGAGATATGCCCATAATACTTTAATTGAAATTATAAAGGTGAAAAATGAATAAAAATACCTGTGTATTAATAAGCGCCTGTTTGATATTGCTGGCTGAAATAGCGCAAGCGAGAGAATTTAAAGACGTAAATGTTCCAGAACAGGTGCAGCTGGCTGGTACGAATATTAGCCTTAATGGTGTGGGTATGCGTACCAAATTTTTCTTTGATATTTATGTAGGCGCTCTGTATCTGGAATCTACGGCCAGGACGACCGAAGATGCTTTATCTCAAAAAGGCCCTAATCGTATTTTTATGCATTTTGTCTATGATGAAGTCACTTCAGAGAAGTTGGTGGCAGGCTGGAATGATGGCTTTGAGGGTAATTTATCTGAAGAACAATTAACTGCACTCACTGGGCGTATTAAAACATTTAATGCCATGTTTGATATGGCTCATGCTGGTGATGAAGTGCTGTTAGATTATATTCCAGGCCAGGGAACGCGTGTCACTATTAAGGGTGAAGTAAAAGGTGTGATTGAAGGTGAAGATTTTAATCGAGCTTTGCTGAGTATCTGGTTGGGTGATGAGCCTGCTGATGATGGGTTAAAGGAGGCTATGCTGAATACTGATGACTAACTAGTTTCTGTTTTTACTAAACTGGCAGCAGCATCACGCATGATGGCTTCATTGACAACACCGGTTAAAACGCGTTCACCAAAAATAAAACTGGGGACGCTTTTTATTTTATATTGTCTTGCATGATTAAAGTTTTCTATTAATTGTTGTCGGTGTTTGGGTTCGGTCCAGGCGGCATTAATGATCTGGTCGTTAATGCCGCATTCTTTTGCGATCGCTTGTAGAATATTTCTATCTCCTATATTTTTGTTCTCAACAAAAAAAGCTGTGAATAGTTTTTCGTGAAGTTGATAAAAAGATTCACGACCAAGTTGCTTACAGGTTTCTGCTAATAACATGGCGTCTCTGGAGTTGGTGGTAAACGTGTGTTCAGCTAATGGAATATTTTCTTCTTCAGCAAGTTGTTTCAGGTTTTTCATTAATACATTCCAGAAGTCAGAAGAGTAATCGAGATCCGTGACGGGTTCGCCTTCGGCAGAGTTTTCCGGGTGTATTTCCAGGAAGCACCAGTTGATTTTAAGATCGTATTCATCTTTCAGGCGCATCAGGCGGTGGTGGCCTACATAACAGAAGGGACAGATATAATCACTGAAAACAGTGACTTTAATTTCTGGAAGATTTGACATTTGTTTGCCCTGTTAAAAAAAGATCATTTTTAATCCTATCAGCATCATGAAGATAGCAAACCCTTTTTTTAGTGTGCTTTCAGGTAAGAAATGTGCCAGTTTTGCTCCTACTGGTGCAAACAAAAAGCTGGTAATGATAATAAGTGTGAAGGCAGGCAGGTGTACATAGCCCAGAGTTTGTTCAGGTAAGTTGCTTGCTGACCAGCCTGTATAAATATAAGAAGCTGTACCCAATATGGCGATAGGGAAACCGCAGGCTGCTGAGGTGGCAACGGCATTATGTATAGCGATTTTGTGCCAGTATAAAAAAGGTACGGTGAGTGTTCCGCCGCCAATGCCGACGATGGCGGAGACCATGCCGATGACAAAACCACCAAAGCTGGATTTTATTTTATTGAGTGAGGCAGTATGTTGCTGACTTTGCTGGTTCCATAATAAGTACAGGGCAACGGTAAATTCAAAAATACCAAAGCCGTATTTGAGTGTATCTGTTTTAATTTCGCTGGCAGCGATGCCTCCTAGCCATGCGCCTAGGCAAATCCCAGGTGCCAGTAGTAAAAATATCGACCAGAGCACAGCCTGTTTTTTATGGTGTGCGTAGGTGGATGAAATTGAGGTAATGATAATAGTGGCAAGCGAAGTTGCTAATGCCATGTGCATGATGTGTTCAGTCGACAGGTTTTGCCCGCTAAAAATAAAGAAAAGAACGGGGACAATAATCAGTCCGCCACCAACACCTAATAGCCCACTAGCCAGGCCAGCGAAAATACCGGTGGCTAGATAGAGGGCTATTTCAACCATCTTTTTAAGTGTTGTACGAGGTGTGTATTTTTTCTAGCAACTCACAATCAAGCATGCTGTGGCTGTTAGCATCACCAGCGAGTACATTGAACGCCTGATCGGGTTCGCCCATGTTGTCGAGCACGAGAGCAGCACCGTTGAAATCGTCATCCTGAGTGTAGCCATTGACGGTAATGATGGTGGTCAGGTCTGCATCCTGTGATGACAAAATACCATTACGAGAATCTTCAAAAGCCAGGCATTGTTCTGGCTTCAGGTCCATGGCCTTCAGGGCGTAGTCGTAAATATCACCCGCTGGTTTTTTAGCAGGTACGATGTCACCGGCAGCGATAACTTCAAACCAGTCCAGTGAATTAGGCCCCAGTGTATGGCTAAGTAGTGCGGTTACATTTTCAGGTGTGGTTGTTGTGGCGATGGCGAGTCGATAGCCTTTGTCGCGCGCTTCATTGATGAGCCTTTCAACGCCAGGGCGAAGTGGAATAGCGCCAGTTGATAGTAATTCAGTGTAATGACGGGTTTTTGCCGCGTGTAGTTCAGGTACCATGTCGTCAAAGTTATCAGGCAGATTGTCGCTGCCTAACAGGTCGGAAACGCAGTAGCGCATGCGCTCCTTGCCGCCGGTGACAGCTAGTAATTTGCCGTAGAGTTCGACATCCCAGTGCCAGTCGATACCGTATTCATCGAAGGCAGCATTGAAGGCGACGCGATGACCATCGCGCTCTGTATCAGCCAGTGTGCCATCGACATCGAAGATAAGTGCTTTAAGTGTAGTATTTTTCATAGCGGCAGATTCTACATCAATTAGTTGCTTTTAATCACTAGAGTCGATACGGAATTGGTGTAAAGTTACGCCCCATGCTGTTGGGATACCCGATTCAAATATGACTGCACCTATTAAACAAGCAAAACAACTCAATGCTAACGAACGCTATTCCTGGGGCTATATCAGGGCGGTAGCTGCTGAGCATAAGCGGACCCTGGTGATGGCGCATGTGATTGCGATTCTGTCGGCCTTATTGAGTGTACCAGTGCCTATGTTGATGCCTATGTTGGTTGATGAAGTACTGCTGGATAAACCGGCAACGCTGGTCGGCTGGATGACCCAGATTTTCCCTGAGAGCTGGCATGGGCCGGTATTGTTTATCGTGGCGGTGATGCTGGCATCAATGGTGTTGCGTTTAATATCCCTGTTGCTGGCTGTTTGGCAGACCAGAAAGTTCACTATGGTTGCCAAGGATATTAGTTATCGAATACGCGCGGGTCTGTTGAAACGTCTGCAAAAAATTTCCATGTCGGAATATGAAACCATGGGCACGGGTGCAGTGACATCACATTTTGTCACCGACATTAATGCGATTGATGATTTTATTGGTATTGCACTCAGTAAATTTCTGGTTGCAGTATTGACCGTGGTTGGTATTTCTCTGGTGTTGCTATGGATGCACTGGCAGTTAGCCCTGTTTATTATTTTTATGAATCCTGTGGTGATTTATTTCACCATGGTGATGGGTAAGAAAGTTAAAAAATTAAAACGTCAGGAAAATACCGCGTTTGAAATTTTTCAGCAGTCTTTGAGTGAAACTCTGGATGCTATTCAGCAAATTCGTGCCAGTAATCGTGAACAACATTATTTGCAACGTGTGAGTGAAAGCGCACAGCAGTTAAAAAAACATATGGTGACCTTTGGCTGGAAAAGTGATGTTGCCGGGCGTTTATCTTTTTTCATTTTTCTAATGGGTTTTGAGGTTTTTCGTGCTGTTAGTATGATCCTTGTTTTATTTACCGGACTGAGCATTGGTGAAATGTTTGCGGTTTATGCCTATCTCTGGTTCATGATGACACCCGTACAGGAAATACTGGGTATGCAATATAGTCTGTTTGGAGCCAATGCCGCGCTGGATCGCATTAACCGATTAATGGATCTCGAGAGTGAGCCTGAATATACACATACCACTAATCCTTTTGTTGATAAACATACGGTGAGTTTGCGGGTTGAAAATATTTGTTTCTCTTACGGCGAAGACCTTAGTGTTTTAGATGAAGTTAGTTTAGAAATTGCAGCTGGTGAGAAAGTGGCTTTAGTGGGTGCCAGTGGTGGTGGTAAATCAACCCTGGTGCAAATTATTCTGGGACTTTACCCTGCCAACTCCGGCCATCTTTATTTTGATGGTGTCGATCTACAGGATATAGGTCTGGATGTAGTGCGTGAAAATGTAGCCACCGTCTTGCAGAACCCTGCTATGTTCAACGACACGGTACGTGAAAATTTATGCCTGGGGCGTGATCATAATGATGAAGCTATTTGGCAGGCGATAGACATTGCGCAGTTGCATGAGGTAGTTGAAAAAATGCCACAGGGATTAGATACGGTAATTGGTCGTAGTGGTATTCGTTTATCCGGCGGTCAGCGCCAGCGACTGGCAATTGCGCGTATGATTTTGGCTGATCCAAAAGTGGTGATATTGGATGAGGCGACATCGTCACTGGATACTGAAACTGAAGCACGTTTGCATGAAGCTTTGCAGACATTTTTACAGCAACGGACTACCCTGATCATTGCGCATCGGTTGAGTGCAGTCAGGCAGGCTGATCGTGTGCTGGTATTTGATGCGGGTAAAATTATTGATCAGGGACGTCATGAAGACTTGATCGACAGGGATGGCCTGTATCGTGATCTTTACTCAAGTCATTAGCTGCTTTAATAATGATTTGAGTGCGCGTAAGATCGTCACTTAATTATTTTTTATGGCACAAAAGGAACTATCATGCGTCACTCTTATTTGTCTCAATTCTTTTTGGCAGTTATTCTTTCTTCATCATTACCGCCTGTTTCTGCTGCACCGTTTGCCAAAGGTGATGTGGGTGTCTCGGCAGTGGTGGGTTCTGGGCAGGCCTTCTACGATAACTACACGATAGTGGGTGCTGGTGTTGGTTATTATGTAATCGATGGCCTAAAGCTGGGTTTTGATGCAGAGGTCTGGTTAGGAGGTAATGTTTCGATTAACAAGGTCAGTCCGCAGCTTCAATATGTGTTTGCACGAGAAGAAAAATTAAAACCGTATATTGGTGTTTTTTATAGAAAGATGAGCATCGAAGGTTTTGATGATTTAAATTCAGCAGGTGCCAGAGTTGGTGCTGTTTTTTCTGACCGGGGCGGATACTACATGGGTGCAGGTATCGTGCATGAAAGCTACCTCAGTTGTGATGAGACGGTGTTTATTTCCTGTTCGGACACTTATCCTGAAATAACGCTGACTTTTAGTTTGTAGGAAGAGATGTTTAGCATTTGCTTATATTGCTTGTCTGCAATATAATTAGAATCATTCTAAAAATAAATTTACTATTTAAGAGGGAATTATGAGAAATTCATTGATTGTTGCTTTATTTGCTGGCCTTGTGAGTTCACAGGCCATGGCTGTCGATTGGCAAGCTCTGCCGAAAACTGCGCCAGCACCTGCTGATAACCCCACTACAGCGGCTAAGGTTGAGCTGGGTAAAATGCTGTATATGGATCCACGTCTGTCTTCGACGGGTACTGTATCCTGTAATTCCTGTCACAACGTCATGGAAGGTGGTGACGACAGCCGCAATGTATCGATGGGTGTAAATGGTCAAACCGGTGGCCGTAGCGCGCCAACCGTCTGGAATGCAGCTTTCTATTCAGTGCAGTTCTGGGATGGTCGTGCCAATTTGCTGGAAGACCAGGCCAAAGGGCCGATCACCAACCCGATTGAAATGGGTATGAAGGACCATGATCAGGCCATGGATGTCATTAAATCGATCCCAGGCTATAAAGCACCATTTGAAAAAGCCTTTGGTAAGGGGTCAATGAATATCGTCAATGCGGCTAAAGCTATTGCAGCATTTGAGCGTACCCTGATTACACCTAATAGCCCATATGACCGTTTTGTAAAAGGTAATAAAAAGGCTATGAGCAAACAGCAGCAGAAAGGCATGAAAAAATTTGCTGAACTGGGTTGTGTAGCCTGTCACTCAGGGGCTGCATTCAACGGTCCTAAAAATAAAATTGGTACCGGCTTCTTCGCCAAATTCCCAACCTTTGCAGACAATGCCTATGTGGGTAAATACAAACTGACTGATGACAAGGGGCGTGAATCTGTAACCGGCAAGAAGGCAGACGCCAATATGTTCCGCGTACCTACATTGCGTAACATTACCGATACTGCACCTTATTTCCACAATGGTTCAGTAGCGACCCTGGATGAAGCGGTTCGTGTGATGGCGAAAACACAGTTGAATAAAGATCTGTCAAAACAGGATGTCAGCGACGTCGTTGCTTTCCTTGGTGCGCTGACTGGCGAATATCCAGAAATCACCATGCCAAGACTGCCTGCATCTAAAGGCTCGACGGTTATTGCCGAATAAATAGTGCGCTAAATTCGGTATAATAGGCGCAATCCGGCCTGATCATGGGGAGCTGTGGTCAGGCTTTTTTAATTTTACTCGGAGAGAGTTGTGGCTACCGTTGAACTAGATAAAGAAAATTTTGAAGCAACCATTACTGGTAATGATATTGTCATCGTCGATTTCTGGGCGCCCTGGTGTGGTCCCTGTAAATCATTTTCGCCTATTTATGAAGCGATCTCGGAAAAACATGACGATGTCGTCTTTGCTAAAATTAATACCGAGGATCAACAGGAGCTTGGTGCGAGTTTTAATATCCGTTCTATTCCTACGCTAATGATTTTTCGTGAGCAGATTGTGATTTTCTCACAGGCAGGAGCTTTGCCAGAAAGTGCCTTAGAGGAAATTATTGGTAAGGTAAGAGAATTAGATATGGATATGGTGAGAGCTGATATTGAGAAGCAACAGGCGGAAGCTGAGAAAGCTGATAGTTAGGAATTTGCTTCTTCGGAAAGTTGGAAAAGCCGGACATTGTTCGGCTTTTTTTATAATTTTTTTGAAAAAAATTTGAACATATTTTTTATATATGCCCCGAAGGGTGGAGGCCAGGAATAGGTGCAGAGAACGCGGAGAAAACCTTAGGTTTGGATATTCCCAAAGGTGAGTAAGCTCTTTGCCCGCTCAGCATCATGATTCATTTGATTGCCGCGTGGGCACCCTACAGAAAAAATTTATTTTATGTTGTTTCTGCGTCTCTGCGGTAAAAGCCGTTAGCTTGTCGCTTTTTCCTTCCTTAATTTTGCTGTCTCCTCTTTAAGCTTTTTCTTTCTCAATAAATCCTTTTCTTTTTCTTTCCTGAGCAATTCTTTTTCTAGTTGAGTCGCTTTTTTTAATTCAGCCTGGGTGGCTTTGAGTTGTTTTTGAATTTCTTTTAGCTCGTTATTTGGCGTATTTGTAGCGGGTTTTTTTACAGGTTTTTTATTTGCCGCAGTGGTTTTCTTGATGATATCAGGCAGGATACGTTTTTTTCTTGAAGGACGTTTGGGTTTTTCGGGTGCAGCCTGTGTGCGAACGATTTCGGGCTGGCCCTTGGCTTTTTTAATGCGTTCTTCGTTAATAGCCTGTGCAATGGAGATAGATTGCAGGTTTACCTTTTTTGAACGCATGCCGCGTAGGGCAGATTTGATGCGTTTGGTAGTTTCTTCGATGCTGCCCTGTGCCTCGATGATGTGAAGTTTGTTGTGTTGCTTGTACAGGTCACTGAGTGGTTGGGTTTGGGTTTGATAAATACGCAGACGGCGATCAATAGTCTCTTCGTTATCATCAGCACGGTGGTGTAGGGGGCTACCACAGTTATCACAACGATTATCAATCATTGGGGGATTGGTATAGCTATTAAATAACTCGTTACATGAAACACAGGTGAGTCGCCCAACCATGCGTTGCATCAGTATATCGAAATCAATATTGAATTGCAGAACTACGTCGATGGGGCGACCTAGCTTATTTAGTAGTAGGTCCAGCTCTTCTGCTTGCTGGGTGTTGCGTGGGTAGCCATCGAGAATAAAGCCATTTTCTGCATCGGGTCGGGTAATACGTTCGCGAATCATGCCTATAACGAGATCGTTGGGTACCAGTTGACCTGCATCCATGACGGCTTTAGCCTGACGCCCCAGTGGGGTCTGGGCAGCGACGGCGGCACGTAATAAATCCCCAGTTGAAACCTGTGGGATGTTGTATTTTTCAATTAAATACCTGGCTTGTGTACCTTTGCCAGACCCTGGTGGTCCAATTAATACTATGCGCATGCGGTGCTCCTTTGTGTTTGTCGGCGATGCGGTTGAATGGATTGTATAGATTGCACAGTGATTGTCGAGCCTTTGAGCGTTCAAACCCTATATAATTGGCGTAATTTTTTTAAATAAACGGGAAAAGTGGGTGTTTGGTCTTTTTTTGATGCGTATTGATAGTGATGTGATGCCGAAAGGACGGAGATAAAATCGTGGCTTATGGTACCTCCATAGGTGATTATTCATCTGATGTTCGCCTGTTTAAACGTCGTGCGGGCGTGGCTGCATTAATTTGTCTTTTAATGGTGGCAATTCTGTTGGTGCGACTGGCGAAGCTGCAAATTGTTGAGTATGCCTATTTTTCTGATTTATCAGAGAATAACCGGGTTCGTCTGATGGCCTTGCCGCCGAATCGTGGTCTTATTTATGACCGCAATGGTGTGATATTGGCTGAAAATCGTCCAACCTTTCATCTGGAGTTAATTCCTGAGCAAGTTGATGATCTTGAGGCAACATTGAAGGGGCTGAGTGAAATTGTTAGCTTGAGTGAAAGTAATGTCTCTGAGTTCCGTGATTCATTGCGTACGCATAGATCTTTTGAAAGTATTTCATTGCGCACTCGACTTGACGACGTTGAGGTGGCGCGCCTGGCTGTAAATCGGCATCGCTTCCCGGGTATGGATATTTCCGCACGTTTAACTCGGTATTACCCACAGGGCGAATCTGCAGTGCATGCGGTGGGATATGTAGGACGGATTAATGAAAAGGAGATGGAGGCTATCAATCGAGGGCATTATCGGGGAACGTCTCATATTGGTAAGACGGGGCTGGAGAAATTTTATGAGGATGAGCTACACGGTATGGTGGGGCATCAAAATGTTGAAGTTAATGCGGAAGGTCGTATCTTAAAGGTGGTAGACAAGGTAGCACCAGTGCCAGGTAATGATTTGTTTTTAAGTCTGGATATTGAGTTACAGAAGGTGGCTGAAGCTGCCCTGGGTGATAATTACGGATCCGTGGTGGCGATAGAACCGCAAACTGGAGAGGTGTTGGCATTTGCCAGTACACCAACCTATGACCCTAATTTATTTGTGCATGGCATCAGCTTTGCAAAATACAAAGAATTGCAACAAGCGGAGGGTAAACCTTTATTTAATCGTACTTTGTTTGGTCAGTATCCACCGGGTTCCACACTTAAGCCTTTTGTTGGTTTGGCAGGCATGGAGTCTCGTAAAGTGAGCACGGATGAAAAGATTAAATGTAAAGGTCACTATTTAATACCGGATGATGAAACCGAGCGTAAATATCGTGACTGGAAAAAAACAGGTCATGGGATGACTGATATGGACGATGCGATTGAGCAATCCTGCGATGTGTATTTTTATAGTCTGGCCTACCAGATGGGGATAGACACTATCCATGATTTTTTAGCTAAATTTAATTTTGGTCAAAAAACGGGGATTGATCTGTATGGGGAACGCCGTGGTTTATTGCCCTCCAGAGCATGGAAGAGGAAAGTGCATAAAACTAAATGGTACCCTGGTGAAACTCTAATTGCTGGAATTGGTCAGGGTTATATGCTGGCGACACCACTGCAGTTAGCGTCAGCAACTGCAACCCTGGCTAATAAAGGAGTCAATATACAGCCGCATCTGTTAAAGAGTATTCGCCTAACTGAATCGGGAGAAATGGAAGTTTTTGAAGCAAAAGAAAAGCGTTTTAATTTACGCTCTCCGAGCCATTGGAATGATATGTTTCGTGCTATGAAAAAAGTGGTTCATGGCGTCTGGGGTACAGCACGTGCAACGGGTGTAGGTATGGAATATAAAATGGCGAGTAAGACGGGTACGGCGCAGGTATTTGGTATTGCCCAGGATGAAGAATATGACGAGGAAACAGTTGCGAAAAAATTACGTGATCATGGTTTGTTTATTGCCTTTGCGCCCTATGAATCGCCAAAAATTGCAGTTGCTGTGGTTGTTGAAAATGGTGAGCATGGTAGCTGGATGGCGCCGATTGCTCGTAAAGTGATGGACCACTATTTATTGAAAAAAGATAAAAAAATAAGCCCGGCAGGACAAACTAATGCTGAATAAAACGCAAGTTTTTGAAGTTAATTATGATAGTCATCTAGCACGTGCTTTACGGGTGATTAATATTGACCCTGTTTTGTTTCTTGGTATTTTTTTACTGAGCGGGATTGGCATGGGTATTTTGTACAGTGCCGGTGATGGCTCAATCGAACTGGTTCAAAAGCAGGTGGTTCGTATGAGCCTGGCTTTTCTGGTGATGTTGGTGGTGGCGCAAATTTCACAGCGCCAATTATACTTCTGGGCTCCGTGGTTTTTTGCTCTGGGTATTATTTTGCTAATGCTGGTGTTAGCCGCGGGGGATGTTGGCAAGGGCGCGCAACGTTGGTTAGATCTGTATGTGGTTAAATTTCAGCCTTCTGAAATGATGAAGCTAATTACGCCAATGATGCTGGCCTGGTATTTATCAGAAAGACCGATGCCACCAGGAGCAAAGTCATTATTAATTTCTGCCATTCTTGTAGTGTTGCCAACAGTCATGATTGCCTCACAGCCTGATCTAGGAACAGCTATTCTGGTGGCTGCTGCAGGCTTTTTTGTTATATTTCTGGCGGGTGTTCGCTGGCGGGTCTTAGTGGCGGCTGCCGTGGCAGGACTGGCGTTTATCCCCGTGCTGTGGAGACTAATGCACGATTACCAGAAACAACGAGTTTTAACCTTACTAAATCCTGAAAGTGATCCTCTGGGTAGTGGTTATCACATTATTCAGTCAAAAATTGCTATTGGCTCGGGTGGTCTATATGGCAAGGGCTGGTTGAATGGTACCCAGTCGCAATTAGATTTCCTGCCGGAGCGCCACACCGATTTTATCTTTGCCGTGTTTGCCGAAGAATTTGGTATGATGGGCGCCATTGTTTTGCTTTCTCTGTATGTATTTATCATTCTGCGTGGTTTGTATATTGCGAGTAAGGCACAAGATAGTTTTGGACGATTATTGGCAGGTAGTCTGAGTCTGACATTTTTTGTCTATTTGTTTGTTAATGTGGGTATGGTTTCGGGCATATTGCCAGTTGTTGGTGTGCCCTTACCGTTGGTGAGTTATGGCGGCACTTCGATGGTGACCCTGATGGCCGGTTTTGGCATGTTAATGTCGATAAACTCGAATCGTCGTTTGTTATCTCGATGAGTCATAATTAGACTAACAAGATGCAATGTTTGATCGTTTAATGAAGTAGGAAGTTTAATGAAAAAAATAATAATAATATTGACCAGTTTTGTTTTATTGTTGCCGCATGCAGCGCAGGCTAATTATGCACAGAGAAAAGATGTACAGAAATTTATTGACCAGATGGTTGATAAGCATAATTTTGATCGAATTGTACTTAATCAGTGGATGGCTAAAGCGAAAAAATTAGATGGGGTGCTGGAATCAATAGCGAGACCCGCTGAAAAAACTTTAACATGGGAACGCTATCGTCCTATTTTCCTCAAAGAAAAACGTATTAAACTCGGTAAGGAGTTTATGCAGAAAAACAGCGCTTTACTAGAACGTGCTGAAAAAGAAACTGGAGTTTCAAAAAGCATTATAACTGCGATCATTGGTGTGGAAACTTATTATGGCAGGCACAAAGGTAAAACTTCGGTGTTTGATTCATTGGTGACACTGGGTTTTGATTATCCCCCTCGTGCCAAGTTTTTTAGAAGTGAGCTTGAGCAATTTTTACTGCTGGCACGGGAAGTAGATATTGATGTTAGCTCAATAAAAGGCTCTTATGCAGGAGCCATGGGCATGCCGCAATTTATTTCAAGTAGCTATCGTGCCTATGCTGTGGATTTTGATGGTGATGGTAAACGAGATTTGTGGGATAGCAAGGCGGATGTGATCGGTAGTGTGGCAAATTATTTTAAAAAACACGGCTGGCAGCGCGGTGGTGATGTGGTGCATCGAGCCAGAGTAAAACATGACCTCAAGGACGCGACTCGAAATAAATTAGAACCGCATACCAGTATTGCAGATTTTCGCCATCAGGGCGTGGTCATTAATAAAGCCTTTGCGGATGATGTGAAGGCGACCTTGGTGACTCTGGAAGGTAAGGAAGGCACTGAGCACTGGATGGGGCTAAAGAACTTTTATGTGATAACACGATACAATCATAGTGCACTGTACGCTATGGCGGTTTATCAACTGAGTCAGGAACTTGAAAAGTAATTGATTGTCATTGTATGAAAGAATGCGTTAACAACAGTGGCTGGTATTTATTGATGCTGGTTTTATCTGCCATGTTGTCATCATGTGCGGTGAAAGATGGTGCACCAGAAAGTTATTATCAAGACTGGCGAACTATAGAAGATGCAAAGCCACGGGATGAGCCGTATAGTCGTTATGGTAATCCGGATAGTTACCAGGTTTTTGGTCAGCATTATCAGGTCATGCGCAGCAACGCCGGTTTTAATGAGAAAGGTCTGGCTTCCTGGTATGGCACAAAGTTTCATGGACAGCGGACCTCTAGTGGTGAAACTTATGATATGTACGCGATGACTGCGGCGCATAAAACATTACGAATTCCAAGCTATGTAGAAGTGACAAACCTGAGAAATAATCGTAAAGCGATTGTTAAAGTTAATGATCGGGGGCCATTCCATGAAGGCAGGGTGATCGACTTGTCTTATGCAGCTGCAACCAAATTGGGAGTTGCAGAAACTGGAGTGGCGCCAGTGGTGATTCGTGTCATTGACGTCGGAAAAAAAGAAAAAAAAGTCGTAGATAATAATGCTCTAAAAACAGCCAGAGTTGGCAAGCCAGTTGTCAAGAGTCCAGCTACTCCGGCTGAGGCAGTTCTGGGGAGTCAGTTTTATGTTCAGGTTGCGGCATTTTCTAGTGAAGAGAATGCCATGCGTATGCTGAATAATTTAAAATATAAAAAATTTACAGATGTAAAAGTTCATGCTGAAGGTGAACTGGATAAGCGACTTTTTCGTGTGCGAATTGGGCCGGTATCAACAGAGGCGATTGCGGAAAAAATTATGCTGCAACTAAAAGAATTTAATCACAGCAATGTAAGAATTGTTGCCCTTATAACAAATTAAGATTTTGAGTTAATAGAAATGGTAGAGAATAAAATTATATTAAGACCGGTGCTTGTACTGTTATTAAGTGTTTTTTTGATGGCTTTTCAGTCTTTTGCGCAAGCGGTAGTTCCTGTGCCTGCAGCGCCGCAGGTAGCAGCTAAAAATTACTTATTAATTGATTTTAATAGCGGACGGATTCTGGCTGAAAAAGATGCTGACGCTCAAATTGAACCGGCTAGTATTACTAAGTTGATGACGTCCTACGTTGTCTACAACGAAATTGAAGCTGGGCGTTTAAGTCTGGATGAGCAGGTTCTTATCAGTGAAAAAGCGTGGCGCATGGGTGGCTCACGCATGTATTTAGAAGTGGGCTCAAAAGTGAGTGTTGAATTATTGCTTAAAGGCCTGATTATCCAGTCTGGTAATGATGCCAGTGTGGCATTGGCCGAACATATCGCGGGTAGTGAAGATGATTTTGTTGGCATGATGAATCAGTATGCCGCTAATCTGGGTATGACTTCAACTTATTATAAAAATAGTACAGGTTGGCCTGATCCTGAGCACCTGACCAGTGCGCGTGACATTGCAACCCTGGCTGCAACGTTCATCAAAGAGTTTCCTGAGCACTATAAAGGTTATTCGGAAAAAGTTTTTACCTATAATAATATTAAGCAATATAACCGTAACAAATTATTGTGGCGAGACAAAAGTGTTGATGGCTTAAAAACAGGGCATACTGATTCAGCAGGTTATTGCCTGGTGTCATCTGCCAGGCGGGCTGACATGAGATTGATCTCTGTTGTCCTTGGTACGGACAGTGAAGAAGCTCGTGCTTCAGTTAGTCAGTCATTATTAAATTACGGCTTCCGTTTTTATGAGACTCATAAACTTTATGCTGCAGGTGAGGACTTGAACACGTCGCGCGTATGGTCTGGTGATAGAGATGAAGTAGCGCTGGGTTTGGCTAATGATTTGCATGTCACAATTCCAAGAGGTGCATATAAGCATATGGATGCGCTGTTAGATGTTGATGCAAATATTACTGCGCCATTTAAAAAAGGTAGCCAGTTGGGTGAAGTTCGCATTATGCTGGACAAGGAAGAGCTAAGAAGTGTGCCTCTGGTTGCGCTTCAACAGGTTGAAAAAGGTAATTTTTTTCAAATAACTAAAGACTACATATTAAAGTTATTTGATTAGCAGGCATCTTTAATGACAGAGAGAATAGTATTTTTAAATGGTGAATATTTGCCAGTTGAGCAGGCAACTGTATCGGTGCTTGATCGTGGTTTTTTATTTGGTGATGGAGTTTATGAGGTTATTCCTGTTTTTGGCTTAAAGCCATTGCGTGTTGACGGGCACTTAGAACGATTACGACACAGTTTGTCTCGAATTAGTCTTGATAATCCATTTGATGACGATGCCTGGAAGCAAAGATTTGATCAACTGTTAGAAAAAAATCCAGGTGAAGATCGTGCTATTTATTTGCAAATAACACGTGGTGCACATTCTGTACGTGATTTAAAAATACAGCCAGAAAATTGCCCCACTGTTTTTATGATGGTGTTGCAGGTAGGTGCTGTTGATCTCGGTGAGATGGAAAAAGGCATTGAGACGATTACCATGGAAGATTTTCGTTGGCATGCCTGTGATATAAAATCCATTTCACTGGTGGCTAATGTCATGCTGAAAGAACAGGCGACCCAGTCTGGTGCGTTTGATGCGGTGCTGTTAAGAGATGGTTTTGTTACAGAAGGTACAGCAAGTAACTTTTTCATGGTTAAGAATAATGTTTTGTCTACACCACCTACGGACCAGCATTTATTGTCAGGTATAACTCGAGACCTGGTGCTTGAGCTGGCCAGGAAAAATGATATCGTTTGCGAGGTTAGAAAAATTGCTGAAAGCGAATTAGCATCGGCGGATGAAATCTGGCTGACAAGCTCAACCCGCGAAATTGTACCTGTTGTAAAGCTCAATGGTAATGATGTGGCCGACGCAAAAGCTGGTCCTATGTGGAAAAAAATGATTAATCTTTATCAGCAGTACAAGCAGGTGTTGCGGCAGACACAATGATGAGTGATGACAATCAAAATCATAATGAGCAGCAGGAAGAAGAAACTTTATTTGAATTTCCCTGTGAATTTCCAATTAAGGCGATGGGTAAAACCTGTCCTGAATTGGAAATTGCGGTTATAGAAATTATTAATCGTCACGTACCCGATTTGGGTGAAGGTGCGGTCAAAATGCGTCCAAGTAGCAAAGGTACTTACACTGCGATCACAGTGGTTATTCAGGCGCAAAGTAAAAACCAGTTAGACGCTATATATATGGAGTTGACTGCCTGTGAGCACATCGCTTACGCGATATAGGTTGTTATAGTGAATTTGGTCGTTCGTCATCTGGGGCTTCAGGACTATGAGCCGATCTGGCAGGCCATGCAGCAATTTACCGATGCTCGTGATAAAAATACGGAAGATGAAGTATGGCTGGTTCAGCATCCACGTGTTTTTACTTTAGGGAAGGCGGGCAAACAGGAACACTTGCTGGATACGGGTGATGTTCCAGTGATTAAAGTTGATCGCGGTGGCCAGGTTACTTATCACGCGCCGGGGCAGATAGTGGTTTATATCTTGCTCGATCTCAATCGTTTAAATATCGGTGTGCGTGAACTGGTGACAAATCTTGAACTGGCAATTATCGCTACTCTATCTGAATATAGTGTCACGGCTGAAGCCAGGCGTGATGCTCCCGGTGTTTATGTTGAAGGGCGAAAAATTGCCGCTTTGGGGTTGAGGGTGCGCCGAGGTTATTGTTTTCATGGTCTGGCATTAAATGTGGATATGGATCTTGAGCCGTTTGCTAGAATAAACCCCTGTGGTTATGAAGGCCTGGAAGTGACTCAAATGGCCGATTTGGTTGATAATGTTAATCTTGATGAGGTCGGTCAGCAGTTGTTATCCCAGCTCAAGCAGCAGTTAAAATATAGTGAACTTGTAGATACCGTAGAATCATGACCACAGATCAAACTGAAAATAAAAGAGTACAACGTCGAGCTGTTGTTGGTGAAAAACACCGGGGTGCTGAAAAGGTTGCGCGTATTCCGGTTAAAGTTGAGCAACCTGCTGAGCGTTTGCGCAAGCCCGACTGGATTCGTGCCAAGTCACCGTTCCATCCAAATGCAAAAAAATTAAAAGTAATTTTACGTGACCAAAAACTCAATACAGTTTGTGAAGAAGCGGCTTGCCCCAATTTAGGTGAGTGTTTTGGTAAAGGTACGGCGACCTTTATGATAATGGGTGATATCTGTACTCGGCGTTGTCCATTCTGCGATGTTGGTCATGGTCGGCCAGAACCGCTAGATGATAAAGAGCCGGTAAAGCTGGCTGAGACGATTAAGGCTATGGCGCTGAAATATGTTGTAATTACTTCAGTTGATCGAGATGATTTAAGAGATGGTGGTGCGGGACATTTTGTTTCCTGTGTTTCAAAAATACGAGAGTCTAATGCGGATATTGAAATAGAAATTTTAGTACCAGATTTTCGTGGTCGCCTGGAAATTGCGCTTGATATTATGAATCAGTCACCTCCAGATGTGTTTAATCATAATCTGGAAACCGTGCCACGCTTATATAAAAAATGTCGACCCGGTGCAGATTACCAGTGGTCATTAAATTTACTTAAGCAGTTTAAATTGGTGAATGAAAATGTGCTCACCAAATCTGGTTTGATGTTGGGCCTGGGTGAAGAAAAAGAAGAAGTGATTGAAGTGATGTGTGATATGCGTGAGCATGGTGTGGAAATGCTGACATTGGGTCAGTACCTGCAACCAAGTCAACATCATCTGGCCGTTGAACGTTATGTTTTGCCGGAAGAGTTCGAAGAGCTGTATCAAGTCGGAATGGATTTAGGATTCAAGCATGTAGCCAGTGCGCCAATGGTGAGGTCTTCTTATCATGCAGATTTACAGGCGCATGGTGAATTTTAGATAGTGTATGCATCTTGCGGAGTGACATAAAAAAGATTATTTTTTTTATGTCATCCTGAGCATAGCGAAGGATCTTAAGCCGCACTCTATCCTGTTACTTTTGTGTGCCAGATTCTTCGCTATGCTCAGAAAGACAAATTTGTTTTAAGTTTTTTTTAAGAGGCAATAATGAGTTACGTATTTAAATCAATTCGCTGGGTTTTAGGGCAAATAATAATTGCAGTTGACTGGCTGACAAGGCCTGCTATCCCTAATTATTCACCAGAGAAAAGAGCTGAGCTAGATGCGGCAACAGCCAGCATGGCTTTGTATCAATTTAATCAATGCCCCTTCTGTGTAAAAACGCGTAGAACTGTTCGACGACTAGGTTTAAATATTGAGTTGCGTGATGCTCGTAATGATCCTAAGTGGAATGCGGAACTCATTGAGCAAGGCGGTAAGTATCAGGTGCCCTGCCTTCGTCTGGTTGATGACAAGGGAGAAGTGAGCTGGTTGTATGAATCGTCAGTAATAAATGATTATCTCGATCAGCGTTTTGGCTGATTAAAAATATAACAACTTAATTTTTAGCAGTCCGGCAACGCTAATAGCGTCAGTAATTTCACCAGTCATAACACGTTCAAAAGCTTCTTCTAATGGCAGTTTTTCTATTTTTAAATCTTCAGTTTCTTCGAATGCTGTTTCACCTTCGGTGAGATCTCTGGCCACATAAACCAGGCCACGCTCATTGGTAACGGAATTTGATGTATGAAGTTGCATAAGTTCTTCCCAATGTTCAGCGCTCAATCCGGTCTCTTCTTTTAGTTCACGTTTAGCTGAAGCCAGTGGCTCAATATTGAGTGGACCACCTCCCATGGGTATCTCCCATGAATAGCAATCCGGCACATAGCGATACTGACCCACCAGCCAGGTATTATTGTCGTTATCGACGGGGATGATACCGATGGCCAGATTTTTGAAATGAATTTTGCCGTAGTGTGAAATACCACCGCCAGGGTTGATGACATTGTCTTCATGCAGGCTGAGCCACGGGTTTTCATAGATGGTTTTGCTGGATTGTGGTTTCCAGGGATTGGGGTAGATTTTCAATCTACTATCTGTACTCATCGCATAATCCTCCGCTTGATGTTTTTCTTCTCTATCGCCTGATTATTACCATTATTTTCGCTGGAAGGGGCTGAATGGGGCTGCATGAGCTGAGCTTTGTCCATATGCAGGGCCTGTATCAGGCTCAAACCAATGCCAATTTTCTCACGGGCCCGCTCAAGATCGTATTCGGCCTGGATATGCATCCAGTAACTGGCGCTGTTACCGAAGTAATAAGCGAGCCGGATAGAGGTGTCGGCACTGATGGCGCGTTTGCCAAGTATGATTTCATTGATTCGACGTGGTGGCACCTTGATCGCCCGGGCAAGTTTATTCTGGCTGAGATTATTGGGTCTCAGGTATTGATCAAATAGTACTTTTCCAGGGTGCAGGCGCGGCATGAGTAAAATATATCGAATAACGTTATATAACGCAATACGTTATGTTTATTCTTAATTGAGGTAAGAGAGTTTAATTAAATACATATATCAATGGGACTTGGGGAGATGTTGCTTGCCCTGGTTTTGGTCTTGTAAATTTTCTGTATAAGCAGGTTCTATGTTTGATTGTAAATATTTCAAGAATGTAGTCGGTAACATTTACATAATTTAAGTGTATTCTTTCAGGTTGTTAGAGCTAACTAATTGTTCTTTAACGCATTGTTATAGCTGGCATAAATTATGCTGCTAATTATGTGGTTAATAAAAAATTAGGGATGTTTGGTTTAATGATCAGTAAATCTAACATGGATATATTCTCAAAATCCCTTCATTTGTAGCATGCATTAGCGTTCGACACATTGAGATTGTCTCTCGTTTTAATAAGAGTGTGTTATCTGCTTATCATAATTAGGAGGTTACGTAATATGTTGGTGTTTAGAGTATTAATGACTAGCTTATTGATGGTTATCCTGTCAGGTTGCGTGGCCATTCAATCATTCCCTAACGTGGCAAGAGGTGGTGACACTATTACCTTGGCGGTAGGTTCACCAGATGGGATGACAAAAGAGAACACAACGGCAACCTATATCTCTGATCTGGATCTGGTTCCGGTAGAAATCCCCATTCGATCAATTGTCCGAATAAGACCAGATGCTACAAGTTGGGCTGCAGCGTATGACAGTTTTTTGAATGCTGAGACCTACTATACGGGGCATTCGTCCTGGTTGTCAGTAGTTGTAATTGATTTGCCTCAAGGATTAACCGTTGGTACAGGTACCATAAATATCGCTACTTCAGCATCATTTGGCCATCTGCCAAAAGGAGTAAATGATATACCCATTTCAATCGAGGTTATCGAAGGAGTGGGTTCATCAAATACATTCAAATATGATAATGGTTTTGGTGGAGTATCCGATGGAGATATTGCAACCCTTCAGCCATTGAAGCAAGTAGTTATTAGCCCACCCCCACCGTTTGAATGGGAGCAAAATGGTATAGCCGCAGCGGAAATAAAGGTAAGAGTGCCTATGCAATCACTAACAGGTGATGTGGTACCAACACGCGTAATACGTGTCATCAGTGATGATATATATACAAAAAATTCAAAATCACAATTACAGTTGAGTTGGGTAAGAAATGGTGATGATTTTACAATTAATCTAATTAGCCCTGTTGCAACTATGGAGGCGGTGCAGTCTAGGTTCTCAATATTAATTCAGCCACCAAACGAATTTATAAGTACACCGGGTCCCCGTGTGTTATCGGTAAAGTATTTTGATCAAGATGGTCGTTTGATGTCATTAGCAGATGGACTTCCAATTGCTGATCTCTTTAAAGCTGAAATACAGTACTAATTAGTTGATGTTATAGAAAAAGGAGTTGAACATGAGACACCTGATTTTACAGATATTAGAAAGTAAGTTTAGTTCATGCATAGCGCTTTTCTTCTTATGCTTATTGCTAATTCGTCCAGCATATAGTGCAGAAATACTTATTGGAGATGTGGCTCCCCTAGGAGCACCGGATGGTAAAATTGATGCCGCAGATGTTGTTGTTCTACAACGTGCAGCACATGGGTTGATTACTCTTGATACAGTAAATATCCCTCCTGAACCACCAGTGCTTGATCGGGCATTGCCATTAGATAGTGCAGGTGCTTTTACGCTGACAGGTGCAACAATCCCTGGTGGTTCTGTAGAAATTTATGTAAACAGTTTATTTCATGGCTCTGTAATAGCAGAGGTACTAGATGGTGCTTTTGAATTACAGTTGTCTTTGAAGGAGAGCACAAATGAAATTTATGCAACAGTTTCTGATGGGGTAGATTTAAGTTTTCCATCAAATATACTGGTAGTTAATCTCAGTCGTGAGGGAGGAGCCTGTAGCGCTGGTGGTGAATGTGATACTGGACTGGTGTGTGATGCTAGTGGTATTTGTGTGCTTGAAGCTACTGACGGTGATATTGATGGTGATCGTTATTACATTCCACAAGACTGTGATGAT
>Ga0224511_10000131_pt1 | contig 26576 bp, 17 predicted proteins | sample SF_May12_sed_USG_2_FD_169988 | JGI IMG/M metagenome (GOLD analysis project Ga0224511, IMG submission 169988) | Sediment microbial communities from San Francisco Bay, California, United States - SF_May12_sed_USGS_8_1 | ecosystem: Environmental > Aquatic > Marine > Sediment | place: USA...
TGACACATTCACCTCAACTAGGGGATGTGCAGAGCCCATGTTTTTTCCACAACACATCTTACCCTTGCTTCCGCTTTATAATGCACAATGGTGGGGGTATGAATCGCTTACAGCGATAGTTCTAGTTAAGTATATGTTTATTAGCAACTCCATTTAAAAGGAACAGATTTTCATGGTCCTGATGAGTTCCATATAAGCGGATTTTACTGTATAACAATGTGGCTCCACGATGTGTTCAGATCCCGGACAAGATCTCGCACTCGGCGGCCCACCTGCTGGTGTCGCTGGTGACGACGGTGCGACCCAGCTTCCTACTGCAGGTGCCCTCCGTGCTGCGTCTCTACCAGGCCGCCGGCCAGGGCAACTACAGGAAGTGCAACCAGGAGGTGGGTGGGGTGGACGGAGCTTTGGATTAGGAGGAATAGTACAATGTAAAATGACAAGTCACTTGCTCTAAGAAGTAGAGGAAGATACATGTATGTCCAATTATTACACATTAGAGAGGTGCAAGTGTTCATTGTCAAGTCAAGTATCGTCATTTAACTCTTAAAGAGAGAAATTGTCACTATTGTTTCACAATTTAAATTTGCTGTAAATATCCATTGACAAAAATAGTTTTGAAATTATGCACAAAAGTTTTGGAGAAAAAAAAATTGCACATCATTTTTCCTTTTAGGTCCAGCTGTTACTGTACCGGTCCCTGAGCCTGTACCTCCTGTTGCCATGGAGTAATGTACCGGAGAGTGCGCAGGAGTGGGGCACGCGCACAGAACACCACCAGACCTTCTGCCACCAGATGGTCGCGCCATACTTTCAGCTGAAGGACACATCATCACTCATCAACAACAAGGCAGCGCAGGACGCTGGTCAGTGTTGTGGCAAATCTAATTTTTGTCTGTTTGATCGTTGCTGTTTTAAGAATGTTTTCCTTCAATGCAATTTATTTTTTAAGTACTCTTTTTAAAAATAAGGTCCTTAATAATACTTTGATGAATAAGGATTTAAGTTTTTAATGTGTCTGTTAAATGAAAGTGTAACTTCAATTAGGTAAAAGTTTTTGAACACAATAATTTATATTTATATGTTATTATTATCAACACCTTCACTGCATGTATACACATGTTTCTAGCCAAGCCAGTGATATCTACGAGCCTACGTCTGCTGGTAGACTGGTCGGAGTGTGTTGGGGGTGAGGTGGTGAAGGCCAAGCAGATCTGCTACCAGTCCATGACGGATGTTGTGAACATCACGCTCAACATCTTCCCTATCTTCATACACCAACCAGGTATGTCATAACACAGGTACTTTGTTGTAGGCATGGTATATGTGTTACAGAATTAAAATCTCATTTCATCAAATTTGTATAGATTGAATTACACTGATTTATATAAGTTTGATTGTGGGCAATGTTTGGATCAAATTGATCACCATAGTCTGCTCATACTAGATGAAATCTATTTCATGTTGAAATCAAATTTATTGGGAGAGATTAGTTGAAATTAAGAGCTTGATGTTTCTGTTGAAATTCAGGTCACTGTATTATGTAAATAAATTTAATTTTGTCTTTCAGTCTCAATCTTAGTTTGAAATGACAAACAGAATTAAAAGATTTTTTAGAAAACTTAGACTTTTGGCTTTTAACTGGCTTTCGTTACTCTTTAACTGTATATGCATTTGTATGTTTGTGTTCATGTACATAAATGTATGTGTACATGTATGTATGTGTATATAGATGTTCATGTACATGTACATGTGTACAGATGTGGTTGAGGACCTAATGAGCTACTTCCTGGCCCTGTACACCTCGTTCCGGGTCCAGATGGGGGTCACCTTCACCGAGCAGACCATACACACCTTCATGGGGCTCTTCAGCAAGTATGAGGCACTGGGTTGTCTGGAACAATTGTACTCATACATGATAACACACTTTCTGAGAAATCATGAATGTGAATAATTTGTATTTATGCTTTGAGGGAATTCAGAGATGATTAAACACCCTCTGTAACAAGAATCTAATTCTTATCATTCTTTCTTAGACTGGATAATGATTATGTATGTTGTCATTTCTTTCATAATAACTGTAGTTGACTTGACAGCTAAATCTATTACATGTTGTATACATGTATTCTAGGAAATTACATGTATATTCTAGGGAGCAGTTATCGGAAACTATCAACCATGAAAGCAGTGCTGCACACAGGGTTATAGAAAAGTAGGTCACTATGGAAGTTCCTTCTTTACTTAATGTGAAATCACACTAATATTTATAGTGGTCTGAATTTAGCACATATCACATACCAGCAAAAATGCTACTAAATTCTATGGTTTTTTACACCCCTTACCAATTTGAAGAAGGGGCATACATTATACATAATTTTTTATTTATACACACTTTACACTACTTTTAAATGAAAATTAGACTATTATTCATACATTTTGCAAACAGAATATTTAGGTAATGGTGTTTTTGATCGGTCAGTCATTAAACTGGAAACAGATGTTGTTATTATTCAAGCCTTGATTTTGTTTTAGGTTTTTGAAGATTCTACAAATAATTGTTGAAGAGCCGGGCTCATCCTTCAAGAGATTTCTACCCAGTATTATCAATATTTGTATGGAACACATTTTCCCCATTATTGCTCAGGTGTGTAAAGAAGAGTCTAGTGGAATTTAATAGTTTTTACTTAAAACAGATACAATTATAATTGGTATTTTCCTTGATACATGAAGATAAAATTTTATGAGTCAAATCTGTAATAGTTCCTGCAAGAGCTTTTTCAGATATCACTAACTTTTGCATGGATTTGGTTTAAACAAGTTTGGGGGTACGGGCTAAGAAATTAATCCCAAAAGAAGAAAACAAAACAAGTTTGGGGGTTCAATGCAGTACTGTATTAACTTATTATACTGCTTTAATGCTATTACTGTTTTACACTAAGCTGTCGAATTCATCCTTTTCACTGCCAAGCTCATACCCACATGTGTTGTTGACAGAGGCCGTCGCCGGACATGAAGTCCGTGTTCTATGAGCTGGTTCATGCGGTGCTGGTGAACAACTGGCGCTACTTCTTCAAGGGGTCTGTCCTTAACACGCTCTCCAGCAAGGAGGAGACCCTGGAGAACGAACAGCAGTTCACCGCTATCATGCAGGTCACACAGGCAGCTTGTCTTCTGGGGATTTATGCTGGCTGAAACATATTAAATGTTTCAATTTTTATCATGAAACTTCAAAAATGTTTCTTATAGTTTTCATTCATAACATAAATGTTATCAAGTCCAGACATAAAACATGTTTTCCCTCTGTGATTGACCAACCAAAAAAGCTGTGACTCAAAGTATTTTTTAATAAAATAAAAAAAAGAATTTACTACCTACCTACGCAACTTTTTTTTGTCTTGGTCATGGAGGGGAAATATTAATTTTTTTTGTTTTGCCCCACTGAACCGTAAAATGTCCTCTCATTAGGTATCAGTTTTTAACATGGCGTAATGACATGAAATACAATGATTAATGATGGCAATGTATAATGCATTTCTGTTTTATTTAATTTCAGTCGTATGGCCAGTCATTTCTACAGACAGATATAACAGTATTTAGACAAAACCTCGAATCTCTAGAAACCCTCAACTCAAAATGGAGACTGTACAGAAAGGTGAACGCTTTGACTTGTAAATCATGAAACCTTTATCTAATATTGTATAGGAGTGAATCTACAGGCAAATTATGATACACCAAAATACCTGTCTCACTATTTCAAAGTTTTAAATAACTTATACAGTGAAATACTTGTTTTAAATAGAAAAAAACCTTTATAATACTTACTTTTTGTTTTCTACATGCTGACTTGAATTCACGATTTCATGAGTTAATGAAAATGCTGGTATGGGGTTTTATTTTTCAAAGTAAAATGACAAAATATGCGCTACCTGAATTTTAAGTGATTTACAGAACACATGATAGTTTTATTAGAATGTCTTCCGCAATTTGTATCATACTTTTGTGTCCCCCACCCCTATCTTGCAAGTTAGCTCATACTTCACAAGTTAGTATAGAAAATGTTTGCCTTTTGTCTGTGGCAGATTCAGATTTAAAATTGTTCATTTGTCTTGAAATGTTATGTTATCACCCTCTCATGGACTTGTCATTGCAAGTTTAATAACTTAAGTAAATCAATGTTTAAAACCGTCTCATTTGCTGTAATGTACATAATTGTTTCTTAATGTTTTAGCCGGTGTTCTACAGCGGGATGCAGATCCAGTTCATGAATGTGCTGCTGCAGGTGCTCGTCCACAAGTCACATGACCTGCTGCAGGTATGGCATGATGCAAGTCACATGACCTGCTGCAGGTGCTCGTCCACAAGTCACATGACCTACTGCAGGTATGGCGTGACACAAGTCACATGACCTGCTGCAGGTGCTCGTCCACAAGTCACATGACCTACTGCAGGTATGGCATGACACAAGTCACATGACCTGCTGCAGGTATGGCATGACACAAGTCACATGACCTACTGCAGGTATGGCATGACACAAGTCACATAACCTGCAGTTGTGGCATGACACAAATCACATGACCTACTGCAGGTATGGCATGACACAAGTCACATGACCTGCTGCAGGTATGCATGACACAAGTCACATGACCTTGCTGCAGGTATGCATGACAAAAGTCACATGAACTGCTGCAGGTATGGCATGACACAAGTCACATGACCTACTGCAGGTATGGCATGACACAAGTCACATGACCTGCTGCAGGTATTGCATGACACAAGTCACATGACCTGCTGCAGGTATGGCATGACACAAGTCACATTACATTAAGCCTTATAATACATCAATAGATATTGAAAAACCCACTGTACTCTGTGTACATGTAGCTAAACTTAACAAACGCAACCAATGTTTATAAGGAGGAGATCGTGGTGACGGTGTACAACATGGCGTCGGTGGAGTTTGAGCGTTTCTACAGCGAGTTCCTACCCCAGTTCCTGTCTGGTTGTGAGGGCATTGACGACAGCCAGAAGGCTTCACTTACAGCCAACTTCAAACTCGAGAAGGTGCCTACATCATGTTCCTGGTTTATTTATATTTTTAAGTACTTTAATCTTAATTGATTAATTCATGGTAAGCTGTAGCCTTCTTTTATCGTTGCCAACATTGATTCTAAGATCAATGTTTCTTTTGTATGTAAAAACTTAAAAACTGTAACATATTTTATACTGTGAAATCATCTATATTCGTTGGACCTAATGTTTTGTATTTCGTAGGGATGGGCAGTCGACGAATTTAAGATCCAAACAAATTATTTATTCGCTTTAATAATGTTGCATATCATTTGAAATCCACATGTTCAAGTGTCCACAAACATGTCAAATGTTTTCAAACCACAAAATGTTGTGCCCACGAAATTAAATGATTTCACAGTACCATGCTAAATTTAAAAAAGTTCTTCTGTTGAAGACCGTCACAGGTATGCGTGGACCGTCACAGGTATGCGTGGACCGTCACAGGTATACATGTGTTTCAGGATCTGCCCACCTTCACCCAGAGCCTCCAGCGGTTCGTGAACGACCTCCGCTACTACACCCTCATGAACAACAGCCTACCAGAGGGCTCCGTGCAATTCTCCTGATGTCACACACTTCTAGTGCCTCATGTTTTATGTGCAGCTTATTAATGTTTTCTTATTTTGATTTTATTTCGGATGTTATTTGTCTAGCTCAGTGAATTTCAATGTAAGCTGTGATATCAATAAAAGCGTTTATTGTAACTGTAAACATTTTTTTCTTCAGATTTTGTTGTATTAAAGTTCTTGATGTTCTAAAGCTTAAAGTGCCATGTGTATTTGTTAAGGTGATACAATGCATTGTTCTGCTAAACTTCAATCTCCTCCCCCTTCCTGTACCTTCTTTTTGCTCATGTGATAAGATTATCACAAACAAAAGTATGGTGTTTTTTTAATCTACTAGATCATATTGTTATCTGACAATCATGCCCGTAATTAAGTTGGTGTTCCGGCCAATATGGCCAATATATCGTTTGAAATGATCATGATTGACAGTAGGGAAAGGTCCATTATGGACTGTTTTGGCCTAAGAGTATCAGTATATTTACACAGTATCTGGTTTTAACAGCTCTGGGACATGTCCCATTTTCTTGAATATATGATTTAGAATCTAACACTGAATTTCCATGTGTGTCGTTAAAAAGTAGGCCTTCCACCGGTTATTTGTGAATTTGTTATGTTAAGATAGATGTTATACTTGCTCTTTGTACATAAAGATATATCCAACCTCCAGTAGGGCATTATTTAACCTAATTTAAATAATATTTTTAATATGTCGCTCAATGTGCATTTTGGCATGTACCTTTTCAAATGACATTTTTGGTCTGGTCCACATAACTATTCAGTTGTGTAAGACTTTATTATGTTGCATGAAGTAATTGACCTGATTAGACATACCCGGTACTCGTTTTAATATTAAGATATTATGTTTTATACCATTTAAGTAAAGTTGGTAACAACATGTAAACCAGTTTGTCTACAGTAAGCCATGAAGGTACTGTGCTAGTCATGATTGGTTTTACTTCCATAGGTAGATTTTGAATGACTACTACATGTGTACGTGTATGATGTATTGATCGTTATTGTTTTGTTAAGTACTATGGTGCATACAAAATTGCTATGAAATTGCAAAATAAATGCTTAAGTACAAAAAGTATGGTTATTTTCGTATTTTTCAAAACCCAGTGTAGATATATGTAGGCCTAATGCAAACCTTATAAAACTTTATACAAAGTTATTTAAAAGCAAACTAAACAATAAATTTAGATCTACTCAAAGTACTGGTAAAAATACTAGTACCGCCTAAAAATGTCAAAATTAATTAAACACATGTCCAAGACATGTTTTCGTAGTGCGTGTTATATACTTTAAAGGTACAGTTTTTAATTAAAAAATAAACGTACTACAAACTTGTTGAGAGGATACTTTGTAAATTGCATGAAAATGTTTAATAATTAAATATTGATAGGGCCTACCTTTTTTAAAACAAAGTAGAAAATAGAGCTACTGAAAAGCAATGTGTGATTTGATTTTTAATAGCCAATAAAAAATTAAGAATTACGACTTCCTAATCATTATGTATACACAAGGTACTAGGATCTACACATCACTGATCAGACATAATTGACTTAATTAAATTACTCGATTAACGTTTTAAGAAAATCAAGCACATCGGATGACGTCATCAGTGATGTCAAAAGGTGTTTTAGAAATCCACTTGTAAACACAGAAATGTCAACATAAATATGGCATATTATAAAGGTATTATACAATTCCTTAATGTATTTCATAAAATAATAGCATTTTCGTATTTAGAAGACAAACTAATTTCATCATCTAATCAATGGAAATACGTGATTGTTTCTGAAATTGTAAATGCGTTACTCTGTAAAATATTAACATCCCCGTCACCTATTTTGACGCATTTTCACCTATGATAGTTCTATTTGTATACACTTATAAACAATTGTATATCTACAACGTTAGTAGGCATATATACTGGGTACAATCAAAGCGTCGCAGGTTGTGGTTCTCAACGAAAATATTTGTAGTTGTTTCTCAACGAAAACTAATGTTAACAGCAATTTAATTTGACTTCGTTGAGAAACACATACTGTACATTAAAAGTGGTCTTCGTTGAGCACCACACACAGATTTGTGTATATGTTTCTCAACGAAGTAAAATTCAATTTGAGGATGAGGATCGCGCTTTATATATACATGTATATAAGTTTTTGTTGAGTAACAACAACATGTCTTCGTTGAGAACCACAATCTGTGACGCTTTGATTGTACCCAGTGATATACATGTATGTAAAAGGCGATGAGCTTTAGCGTCATTTTGATCGGCTGACAATATCGGTCACATAGGGACGAAATAAAGCTTTACATCAAAACCACATGCACACAATTCGCCTCTGAGCTGATACCCGGTTACGGTTTACTTTTTATTTCACTCAGTTGATCAGCTGTACCAATAGTTCAATAGATGTAGTCCGCAACTCGGTATTTAATAGAGGGGTACAAACAAAGCTGGCATACATTTTCATTCTATTGAAAAGCACATACTCATGATACTGTATCACTAATTGGACGCCGTATAGACATTTTATTGGTCGAATGTGACTTACATAACGGCTAATCTTTGTTTGTACCACAAAATATATTTTTATTGTAACCATCAACGAACTAATTAACGGCTTCTTTAAAGTATAAAAACAGTCTCAGAAACATGTAATTAATTGCCATGTAATATTTTTCTTCTATTTACTTGTTTACAACAAAACTCCTACAATTACAAATGAATAAAAACACAAAACGTTGCTTGGCATGCCGGTTTTTTCGAAGCAAATACACCCCAACTTGACGGACATGTTGTGTTCCAGTATCCCCGAGTTTAGCGCTGTTCCCATCCGAGGACCCCCGGAAATTCAGCCATGTGTCACTCCCCGGTCAACAACACCAGGCCATCCAGACAGAGGTCCTCTCTGTCCACATGTCACGTGACCTGTACACGCAGGAGGACATTGACGTCATGTACGCGTCTAATGAAGACGTCAGCGAAGATACGCGACTTCACATTCTCCGAAGATGCTTGGCGAAATTGTACTGCACACCAAACCTCTGTGTGCGACTACTACTGACGGTGTTTCCAATCATTGGAGTGATCAAGAACTACAAACTGTGGAAACTTATTGGTAGACATTCCTTTTACTATTTTGACCTAAAAATACAAGTTAAACTTTTAGCACAACATTTTCTTTTATACAACCTATTTCGGTTTGTTATTGTTTTCATAAACATAACATGTACTATATACTCAGGACTTGTAAGTATTTTGTACAAGATAAAATGAAACCACAGCGCCCTCTTGACGGGATATACAAGTGTCTTTGTTACAGGTGACTTAATGTCCGGGGTGTCAGTAGCCTGCCTTCACTTCCCCCAGGGTCTGGCATACGGCCTGCTGGCGTCCCTGTCCCCCGTGCAGGGCCTCTACACGTCATTCTTCCCCGTGCTGTTCTACACCGTGTTTGGCACGTGTCAGCACATGGCGTTTGGCACGGACTCCGTAATAGCGCTCGTGACGGCCGAGGTCGTAGACACCCAAGTTACGACCAAGTTTGGTGAACACCCAACTGTGTTTGTGAATGGTACTGCTGTAGTTAATGGTACGGTTGTCACAAAAGCAGAGATAATGGCTTACAAAGTACACGTCGCCGCAACGTGTACGTTCGTTTGTGGCGTTATACTGTTGTTGATGGGGATTCTTCGTCTAGGGGTCATGACAAAGTTTCAGTCAAAATCTTTTATTGGCGGGTTTACAACAGCTGCAGCATTCCATATTTTCTCTAGCCAGGTACCAAAAGCGCTGGGAGTCGAAATACCGCTTGTAAAGGGGATCGGGAAAGTAATGCTTCTTTACAAACTTGTACTTGAAAGGATAGAACAAACCAACATCCCTTCACTTATCATTGTAATTATTTGCTCTATTTTCATCATCTTCATCAAAGACTACATAAATGCAAAATACAAACATAAACTCAAAGTCGCTCTCCCTGCTGAACTTATTACGGTCATATTAGCAACTTTGATTTCGCATTTCACTGGTCTGCACACGTTTGACGTCGAGACGGTTGGTGACATTCCAAGCGGCGTTCCTGCGCCTGTCTTACCGGATGTGGACATGATCCCGGATATCCTGTTCGGCTGTATCGAGATGTCGCTTCTAATCTTCTTCCTCAGTATCGCTATGGTAAAGGTATGCACGGAACGGCATGAGTACGAAGTGGACGATGACCAGGAGCTGCTGGGGTACGGTCTGACCAACATGGCGTGTTCGTTCTTCCCGTGCTACCCCGCCAACACGTCGCCACCCCGCAACATGATTCTAAGCTCCATGGGCGCTAGCTCTACACTGAATGGCGCCGTGACGGCCGGCGTGCTGCTGCTTGTATTGTTCGTGCTGGGTCAGCTGTTCGCCGCGCTGCCTGTCCCCGCACTCTCCGCCATGATATTTGTGTCAGTGAAACCCCTCCTGTTACAAGTGAAAACGTTACGTAAAATCTACCACCATAACATATACGACTTCATTATCTGGGTCGTGGCATGCTTGTCAGGAATTCTCTTGGACCTGCCGTATGGTCTTTTTCTTGGCGTCTTTACGTCGTTTCTTGTTGTTATCATACAAAACCAACGCGCCCAAATGTTTGTTTTACGCCGTTCAGAAAAGCAACTCTTCATACGAAACAGAGACACAAAAATCTCGTCTGGTATAACAATATTTAAAATGTATTCTTCCTTGTACTTTGCCACATCTGACACCTTCAAACGCGAACTGTACAAACAAACGGTGCATCCGGTCGAGATAAGACACAGGAAATTTGCGTCATTTGAAATCATTTACTCAGACAGTAATTCGTCAGATCAATCAAACGCACCGAATTCTCACGATATAAACGAAGCGAACCCAACCTTTCACACACACGTTACCGCCTCACACACCCAAGTCGGCACAGACGTCTCAAGCACCACGCCCCATAATGACGTCAATCTTATCCGGTGCAGCAGCGAGTGCGAGGATGGGACGCGGGTCAAGGTCATCATCATCGAGTGCAGCTGTATGGCGTACATCGACATCCAGGGCGTGAACACGCTACTGGTGGTGATTGAAGAGTACCGGCGGGCCGGCGTCATTGTGCTGCTTGCTGGATGTACACCCTTCGTGTGGGCATCCCTTAACAGATCCGACTTCTTCGATAGCGTATCCAAGGAGAGGGTATTCTGGACTCTGGCCGACGCTTACCAAGCCGCACTGTCGTTGGTGGAATAGCTTGTCGGAGCGAAACATGCCAGACATCATTTGGTTACAGACTGAAAGTAAACTCGCTAATGTATAGTTTATGATGTATTTGATTTGAGTAAGCTCTGTTTTAGGAGTATGGTACTAGTTTTATATTTATGTTTATGCGCACTGCAACTTGCCATTGAATTATATATTTGACTATAGTATCATGTTAATATCTGTTTATAGTTTTGACTGCGTGTATGCTTGAACAAAATCTCACCTGTCTATCATTAAATCATTAGTTGTGTTGTTTATTTTTCTTTCGTTCAATTTAACTTTATTTTCAATTATGGCCACAAACAAAATTTTAAAACACCTGTTACGCTATAATTTTTAAGGTGCTTTGCCTGAAAGTGAGGTAAATGAAGTGGCATTTAGTTTACTATAGGCTGATTTACCGGACGCATACAAAGCCCTTCCAAATCTAAACATTGCTAATTGTCTAGCCGAATATTTTGAAACGTTTACATAATGTTTTTTTGACATTTTTAAAATGCCTCTCCTTTGTTCAAGCATTACGTAAGTGTTTATGGTTGGAAAAGAAGTAACATAAACACAAAGGTGACGCCTGAAACCGTTTTGTAATGTTTTGTAAACCGTTTGACTTCCCGACGTCTGAGATATTGAACAGACCGATTTCTCTTACCTGTGTTGAGAAATGTTTACAGGTGGTTCACAAATTGTTTATGGTTCAAATGAACTTCTGGGTGGTCATGCTATTTATTGCGTTGACAGAAAGAGTTCGTATCTGGAGTTTAATCGTTTTTTTCTGACGCGGAAATACAGACACCATTCATCAATAGATTATACGGAAATTCATGTAAAAAAAGAGAACTTTATCAAATAATATAAATTGTTCGATTTATCGTGTGCTATAGACGAAACGCAGAGTACGATTGACCGCTATACCTACTGTTCAAAAACAAACACATGTTAACTATCTAATATATACTAAAACACTTTCCCTTTGTAAATCTGTCTTCAAAAACATTAATGTTGAAGTTTGTTATTATTTTGTGTCCATGTTAATTAAACCATTTAACATCCGAATAATTGCTTCCTGACCGAAAGCAATACAAACCTAAACCACGTGCACAGCGCGCTGTCGTTGACCAAGACGTATACGTGTACGTTTTTTCTCGGTCAAGTTCTTTTCTGCTTAATGCCCTCTTTACCCTTACCATACAATGTATCCAAGTCTAAAGAAATAAAACAACTTATAGCGAAGGATAATTATTTTATTATTCTGTCTGAAAGGTATTCTGAATATTCGCCCGTAAAGTAAGTCAAACATATGGGATTCCTTTATTCAGTTAAGGTTTCTTTCCAAAACAGCCGATCAACCTGGTATGAACCAAGCATTTTCTGCTCGCGTACGCACGAGAAGCACTTCAATTACTTAATGAAGGCAATACTTTTAATCGCATGCATAATTAAGGACCTGGATCTCCCGCGGGAGCCATGTCGGTGTCCGAAAGTCTTAACCAGGGAACCACATGGCCCCGCTCGCTCCCTCATGTCTGGATACACTTCCTGTTTTAGTTCTGATCGATCGCAGTTCAAAAATGATAGATTTAATTCTGTTAATTGCACGTGTAATGTTGATTATACTTCTAGCCGTATACGGTATTTTCCGTATTTTCGTTTGGACCGTTGTTGAGGAAGCGTTGTCTTTTTTACAACAAAAGAATATTAGAAAAATAAGATTTACATAATGGAAGGAAAATCGGCCGTTATTTATATATTATAACTAATTTAGTAAATGTTTTGGAAATAAGGAGTCATTACGCGGAAAAGAAAGCTTAATGGAACTCCAGAGAAATATTTGGGGATATATTTACATATAACGACAATCACAGGAAACGAAAACACCGCGGAAAGGATATAAATCCCTAATGAGATCAAATAATTTGATTTTGGTGGCGTGGACAAGATGAAATGTTCGGTCTATCGTGACAGAAGAGCTCTTAGTCTAGAATGTAATGGACGTCTAGGCCAGGAATACTTCTGGTCTGATAGGCCTTAAGCATCATAAATAAATGAAGCCTTGACTGACGAAGTCGGATTGGGAAAGGTCCGGGAAGGTTTACGGGACGTTCGTCGCTGATTACAAACGGTAAGACCAACAATGTTAGCAGATTAAGTACGCTAAACATTTATTATATGCAATGCACTGTTTCTTTCGGAAGCTTTTCCTTATTCGAACATCTGACAATCAATACGAGAATCCGGACAGGAAACAGTTTCCGCGTTATTCACAAAAAGACCCATTTTACCATCGTTGTCGATAAAAGGAATTTTAATATTGGCCAATTGCACCTTTTTCTAGAACACGAACGAAAAGAGCATGCGCTTCAATTGGTCTTAACACAATATTATTATAGTACAAGTTGTTTTTTTTATAAATATATGGACACCAAATACAGAGCGGGCTTACTTCTGGCAGTATATAATTTCTTCAAACAAAAATACCGTAGTTCACGTTGTAAAAAGATGAAATTAAAAAGCCATTAAGCCGGTGTAGAGCTAAATTATGTGTCAAGCGATGTGATGGTAGTATTTTTCGAATGATAATTACGGCACATTATTTGGTTAATTTGCTCCTTAGGGATATGGACAGGAATAATTATATCTAAAATTCACGGAAACAGTGGCTGTCTAAAGTTCCTTTCAAGCATACACTAAAAGAAAGCAATTCGACAATATATTATTATATATAATGCCGGAAGCTTCCTTTAAATTGAATGTTTTAAGAGTTTCTCAGTCGTCATTAAGACCGGTTGCTGCTGGCATTTTCCGTCTGCTTTCATAGATGCTGTTCAGTGCGGCTGGTTTAACATCCGGTCGATTGGGGGCTACGCTCATCAATGTCTAGTATAGTTGTGGCACGCGACGGACTGCCTTACCGCAAAAGAAAGCTATCTCTATATAAAGATGCAGTCCTACTATAGCGTATGCATTGCGTATGCAACTTTTAGACAGCGTATGCAAATTTTAGACAATTTCTTATATGCACAACTTTTGAGGATTAAAGCAGCTGACCTCCAGACTATACTAGAAAATCATAAGTTATACAAATATTTCAAATAATCTCTTCAAATACATATAATAGTTGTTAGAAATCAAAATAACGGTTAAAACCTACATAATTTCACTGTTTTGCTTTGAAAACAGACAATTCGCTTTTCTGCCATCGGGATATTCCTACTATACATAACGGCTACTGCGTTAGTAACGCAGTAGATTATGCTAAGAAAAACGATGTTTTACCAATGATTTTGTCAACTTTCACATTTGAATTAAGGGGTCAGTAATAATAGATTCCTCCACTGAACATAACTTGACCAGTATTTACCGTTATTTGTTTTCCATTTTTTGAGCATCTGGAGGCCAGCTGCTTTAAAAAACCCTCTATCGACCTCAAACGGTATGATTAGCGTGTTGACAGCGTTCGAATAACGCTGATAAATTTTGAACATGTTCAAAAATATTTTGGCCTCTGCGAAAAACAGAACATACACCGATGTATGTCAGCGTATTTGGAACGTTCACGACGTATGCCCAAGGTATCCCTGGCGTATACCAGGGTATACGAACGTATACATGAGCATACGCTCGCATACGCAACATACCAGTACATGTAGTGTGACTGCACTTTAAGACAACCGAAGAAGTTAAATGTCCCTGCTCGGGGATTAATCGTGAAATCGTCATTTTGATTGTCAGCTTGTAAAGCGTTCCCGGTTAGACTCAAACTTCTTAAGGAAAGGACACTAAATGAAGTTTGTAAAAACTCAAGTCTAATTCCATTTGCTAACTTATATATATATTAGTACTATACTCATTATAATTTTTGGCCAGGCATTTGTAAACATTATTACCATTATATGTATATATCTCTTCTATTTGTGTGTGTGTGTAACATTTTATGTATATACATTGTACATTTATGTTAGCAATAAAATATTATTAAACTAAAAAACTAAACTTCTTAACTATGGGCGAGAGCCTTGCAGTTACCAACATAACAAATTAGTACAAACACAAACATAGACACTGTGATGCCTTCTTATTTAAAGTTTAATGATTTGCATAAATCGTGCAATTATCTTGATTTTTTAGTCTTCGTGCAGTGACAATTGAAATAATCAAATTAGTCTTACATATACGGGCATAAAACAAATGTCATTTACGCGTAAATATCTTGTAACACAATATTCACAAACACTGTGGAAACCCGATGTGTAAATCGAATATGTGTCTTAAAATTTATGACAGATAATACTTTTTTTTAAACATAAGTTATGCTAGAAAATGGTTTTAATGGTAACTACCGGTATACTGTTTATATTTTTCTAAACTAGACCCTTCTGCAACGGGCATGTGATGATTTTCACAGGCGGAAGACTTTTGTAAATAGGATTCTCTTTTTTTCTTCCCTCTCTTTTCAGTTATGCTTTCTTTTCACTTTTCTATCATTTTGTTCGATATTCTTAGTAGCCTGATAAAGGGAGTGAATGCATTTCATTTTAGTTCACTTTTCCAATATTTGTTTTTAATATTGAGTAAGTATCAGGTTTGCTATAGCTTAAAATTAGTTTGAACCCCCATTAAAAACATTGACCGTACCAAAGCGGTAACCTAACATATCTTTGAGAAATCTTTTTTTAAAACAAATAATTACGGACCATTTTGTAATGCTGCCTTAAAACTCGCCGTCCCATCTACGTTGTTTGCAGTATTTTTTCATTGAACATCTCTTCAATTTATATTAAATAACAAAGCATGTATACGTGTTTCAAATATACTAAAACGAGTAACAATCTAACAAAATATTCATAATCTGCCAATGTGATAAATGCGGCTGTTCCTATACACCACGTTTCTAAAACGCTAAACATCCATCAAACGAAAACACCGTGATATAAATAAGATTAAAAACAGACGTTCTCTGACAGCTGGGTTTCATTAAAGCCACTCGAGATTGAGGTTGTATCAATTATGTGTCAAGGTTCAAACATGTTGCATGACATCTGGGCTGTAACCAACATGGCAATACTGATCCAATGGGTCTGTTTTAGAGCTGTCTCAGATACATTGTCCTCAGCCGCATGCTGATTATTTCCAACCGACATCAACTATTATTTACTGCGGTAACTGGCACTGTAGAGCGAGCCGTTTGAGTTCATTCTTAAACAGAGCATAGAAAACATGTGTCATGGGAATAACCAGCCATGTGTTTTTATATCTCTGTTTATGTATTAATTTCCAATTTAGCATATATAGGAGTAGGGTTATGAAATTTCAATACATTTTTTTGAAACCTTTTCATACATTTTTTAAATATCGAATTTAATTGCCTCAAGTGATTTCCGCGGGTCACGTACGGTTTTAACTTTACGTTCCTCTATAATACACTGATATAATAATGTATCATTTGATAGTAAATGATTTACAAATAATAGGCTAAATGTAAAAAACACAAATATAATTATTGAAAAATTCAGAACACAGCGTGTCTGTAAAAAATTGTTATGACACAATTGCATGTTTAAAACTTGAAATACCGTTAAGCAAGTTTTACTATGGTTTGCTTAAAAAATTTTTTTAACAAATGTCCTCCATATATTCTATCATTTTTCGACAACTTAAAGTCGTTGTGTATGTGTAGTATTGCCTCCATTTTCAGTGTTTTTTGTCTTTCGCTAGAATATTCAGAATACTGTAACGGTGTAAACATTAAACGCAACAATAGTTTAAGTTCGAAATTCTTTTCGTAAATAAAACACATCAAACAATATATAACTATTTGCTTTGTGTTCATGGCAAAAATGAAAACAACGAATTTATTTAGTCACGAACGCTTTATAACTTGAGCAAAATGACACATGAATTGAACTATATTATTTTTTTTGTTTTATGTATGCATAACGATCCATAAATTGCCTTTTCCTTTTGTCCACAATGACTTATACTTTAAGTATAACGACACATAAACTGTAAACAACGACTTGCTTTTTGTCAGTAACGACCTGCATTTAATCCACAACGACTGATTATTTAAGAAATAGCGAATCTCACTGAGGGCCCTATGGCATTATATTGACCAGCCAGGCAACCCCATCAATGTATTGGGACCGCAGCCGAAGGCCATGGGGCCCGAAGTAAGATTCTCTATTTCTTAAATTATACCGAACTCTTTTTTACTAAACGAACGTTGTCTTACAACAATGTGCTGTTTAGAGTTAATGATAAACGACATTAATCTATTCCGCACTGTACGAAACAGTGCCATAATATACGCATCTTTAAAAAATGAGTGTCATTTAGCCGGTCCGTACTTGGTGCAAATAACGACCGGTGCTGCGGGCGTTATAAGAATAACACAGACTATGGCAAAATAACGCCCGGAGTTGATATATAGCATAAAGAAAGACATTGTTAGGTGAGGTATACTATTTATAAATAACAAATTACAATGTATAAATATAAGTCAAATTAGACACATACAGATGCCTAATGAACATCAAGTGGTGGTGGAAGGAGTTATGTCGCAAACTGTCTAGTGTGTGCAATAGGGCAATGAAACGACATCAAATACAAATTCAGGGTTTTTGACGTTCAATGCCCATGCTATATTTACCGCGTGGTATAAAATGATTAATTAATAAGTGTAAAAGCGTGTCAAAATTGCAATATATGCTTCCTTCTTAATCCAATATTGGAGTTTTACGAGACTGGTATGGGGGAGAACGTCTTGCTGTATATAACACACCGACGCCATTCAAGAATTACTGTCATACTAGTGTTCCCTTGTCGACAAGAATCATAGCAGAATTACTTGACCAGTTTTTAATTCCACTCACACAATATAGTGATTTATTGACAGCAACGATCTGTTCTCGAGTCATAAAACAATAATTGCTTGCCTACTGCCTAAACTAATTGTCTGTTGGACGTTCAACATACGAGTAATGTGTTTTTGACTAATTAGCAAGTTATCACAAGAATTGGATCTGTATCTGGTGTAAATTGTTGTACAACAATCTGAAGCAGATGTAAAAGGGGAAATGGTTTCTTTCCAAATTCTGTTCCTCGAATTTTCTCCGAACAATTTTACAAAAAAACCCAAACAAACGGCACTGTACTTTAAACATGCTATTTATATTTGAAATTACGGATCTTTATTAAGATATTAGCAAATGCAAATTCATTTTTGTTGATCATTACATTCTTCGTATTATAGATGTTTTGTAAAGGCTATATTTTTTAAATATGAATATATAAACTGTGTCAATTACCTATGTACAATAAAGAAATATTAATACATTGCCTAAAAGATATACGCAGTGCTACGGAAGTACATAAAAGAAATTAATGAAAAATGTTAAGTATGATGACAAGGTGGGGAAAAAATGAAGCTGTGATAACACAACCGACTAATTTAATTAAAAATGTGAAAAAGATACATATACGAGACCATTATTCAAGCACGACTTTCATCTAAAACATGTCCGATTAAATCACATACAGAGGTACAGTTTTAAATGCAATTATATGCATTGTAAGATGCTGTGTTCAATTGTTCTTTTCAGTAATCTTTGCCTAACCTTTTTTTTCTTTACATAATAATCCGTTCTCAGTAATATTTAATGTGATTCTTAAATTGAATTAAAACTTTGCTCCGGTAAGAAATCTTAATATATAAGGTGTGGTTCCTTTTTAATAATACATTTACTCAAACACCTTCTAAGAAACCTTTGAATATCACCGTTTTATTGCCACCATTTAGTTCCTGCATTTTCTCACAAACATTACTGTGCCCTCTGATAGATTTTTGCCAGTTGTATGGCAGTTACGATTGTTGTGAACGAAGCAGACGGCATATTGTGCATCTCCTGAATTCTGATATTTAAATGACGGCATTTCCAGTGATTGTCTATTATAAATAACACACGGACATCCTTCACAGACGATGCTGACTCTCCATTATCCGGTTGTCGACTGAACGGACGAAAAAACTTGGCTGCAATTAGCTTTCTGCTGTAAACAGTATCTCAGTTAAGCGAACAAACGTGCCTTTCAACCAACATGACAAAATAATGGGGAAATAGAGCTGAAGTTACGAACACGGTTATAATTTCTTGAATAGTGACAAGTTGTTTGTTATCAAATGCATCCATGCATGTGACACACACACTTCATTAATAATAATTTAATCCTGTAGATGTGTATGCAATGGCAATCAATGTATTATCAATACTTATTTAATGAAATGCTTTAAATTCACCGTCAAAACTTGTCTTAGGCGTTGTTAACACAAAAAAGGCCGGTTTATGTTTTGTTACTATAAGTAGCACAGTTATACAGTTACTGGTTTCATCATTTCCTTCTATATTTTTAATATTTGTTTTTTCCACTTTAGATATTCTTTTCAAAATTGTATTTGTGTTATAAACGGTATTTAAAAAGTAAACTAAAACGAAAAAGGACACATAGTTATGAAGCATAATAATCATTTAGAGACTTTATTAATTTGGGTTTGGTTTCTGACGGCCGTATATGGCAGGAGGCCGGACGCTTTTAGATAACTTTTAGGTTGACATTTGGCAGACTTGTTCTCAGACGGACGGGAGACTCTTAAGACAGTGGTTTTAAGCAAAATGATAACTCTTTTTGTCGAAAACATAATAACAGCGGCACATAATTTGGTTACTAATAATTTGCTTTCTTAGGGATATGAACAGGAATTTTTTTTACTAACATTTGCAGAAACAGTGGTTTTTGAAGTACTTTTTCATGCATACTGCTATTTAAAGCAATTCAACAGTTTATTAAATAAATATAGAGACGTAAGTTTTCTTTGAAATGAATTGTTAAAGAGGATATGCCACCATTTAAGGATAAGAAGTGTATATTGAAACGTACGTAGTAAATAGTACAATATGCTTTCATATTTAATCAAAATAATGTAATGTTTACGTGACAAAATGTGGTCTATTTTAATACATTATTAGAATAAACTTTGTATGGGATGTCTTTTAATGAGTTAAAACACCTCTTTGTTGGCGTTTACAGTTAAATATCGAGTGTTTGCTCTAAAAGATACACGTTTGGTGTATCGCGCGTTAATGTACAATTTACCTTTATCAGGAACCATAACTCTGATGATCTCCTATGAACTTACGTCAAATACCTGGTCCAATGATAGAATTGTCTCTCCTTAATTAACCAAGCTTTGCACGGAGGTAGAATTTGCAATCTGAGACATGTGTATGCTATGTGCATTTGATGTATGGGTGTGAAAATATAGGGAAATATGACATGAAGGAATTTTAGGGCATACGATTGATATATATATACCCCTTCCCACCAACAAAAACCAGCAATAAAACAACAAATAAATAAAAAGTGCAAGGGAGAAAACATGAGCATATTATTTAATAATGTTAAATCTAATGACACGATGAGAACATTCTGAAGCAGTGGTTTTGTAATTAATTAGGTTAATTGACATGTTCTCTGCATAATGCTTAAAAGAGTTTTTGCAGCGGCTCGTCGTTGTTTTTGGAAGGAAATTGCTTGTTTTAAGTTTATATAATCTTTCTTTTTGATAAATATACTTTAAACAATGAAGGGGAACACCTTTGCGTGTCCCCATTTATTATCACTGTGTAGTTCCGCATTTTCTCACAGACATTGGAAATTGCTTATTAACAGTTATATGACGCTTTCCCAGTTATCATTTGTCATATTTTTGATTGATTAAACGACTCGTTATTTTGCAAAAGACGCAGTAGAAACAAAAGCTGAGATTGATAAAGATATAATTTTCACAAAATTGCAGACATAGATCTTGTGAACGAGGAGTACGGTACAATTTACATCACATATACATTCTTATAATATATTCTACAAGACGTCTACAATGATTTTAAGTGATTGTCCATTCCAAATAACACATTTACGTCTTTCCAAAATGCTACTGTCGTACATGTACCAATATCCGATTCTCGTAAGAACAACAGCAATACAACAATAATATGACTGACATTGGCCTTTGCTATTACCAGTATCTCTATAACTAGAACTGCTTTGACGTGAGAACCATGGGGAAAATAGCTTTTGGTCACAATTTCAAAGGCATTGATGATTGAATTTATTTTCGTCGCTAAGAAACAAGTAATTACTTAAAAAGAATTGTCGAGACCATGTTTCCAACGAAAATCTGTCAGTGGGAGGGCGGATGTTAGTTTTTAAATTTTCGCTCAATAACTTGCTTTAGTCTATTGACACCAAACCTGGTGTGTTTGTAGCTTATAATAATGAGGTAGCTTGGGCTTGCTACCCAGGTGTACATAAACAAGGCTAATATCACTGTTGCTTAAAAAAGGAAATTCGAGCCTCACGCAATAACTATTGAGATGCAACGTGTGTTTGTTTCTTAGATATCAGGGAGCTAGGTCAAGGTCGCTTGCTTACAACAAAATGTCAGCTACATCTCAAAAACGTTCTGAAACCGCGTCTAGTATAGTTGTGACACGCGACGGACCGCTTAACTGCAAAAGGAAGATATCTATATAAGACAATCGAAGACGCTGTACGCATGTTTACTGTAACAGTTCAGCAAACTGATTCTTATGCATAAAAAGATTAATTGAAAGTCTGCGATCAAAATATTTGGCTGGCCTAAAAAATGGTCACTCTTCGCATGGTTTGCTTTTACAGTTGAGAGAAAATCAACCCGAGTCTATGTATTACTATTTTAGGCTCTACCCAGTTTCTCGTTTCAGACACAATGGCACAGACAAAAACATGGAATAATCCGTGTTTGAGAAAAATCAATTCTATACTTTGTACTCTTATTTTTAGGATCTTATTTCTCATTTTAGAAAAAGCGGATAGAATCCACTCTGTATTAAATCTTTTTACGCTCTACCCTAATTCTCTTTTCAGACTTAATGGCACAGACAAAATCATGGATTAATCAACATTTAAGAAAACATTAACCCGAGTCTGTGTATTACTTATTAAAAACTCTACCCTACTTCTTTTTTCAGACTCAATGGTACAGACAAAAACATGGGTTAATCCGTGTTTGAAAAAGACCTGATACTCGGTACTCTTATATTTTAGGACCTTCTTTCTTACTTCACGGATTAATCCGTGTTTGAGAGATAAGTAATCCGATGATGTGTATTACTTCTATTTTTAACCTTTTCCTATTTCTTTTTTCAGACTCAGTGGTACAGAACAATGGATTAATGAGAAAAATCAACCTGGGTCTGTGTACCCTGCTTCTTGTTTCAGACACAATGGCACAGACGAAAACATGGATATATCCACGTTTGAGAGAAATCAACCCGATATTCTGTAGTCTTATATTTAACGATCTTCTTTCCCATTCAGAAAAAGCATGGATTATCCGTGTTTGAGAACAAATCAACCCGAGTCTGTGTATTACTTCTTTGTTAGGCTCTACCCTGCTTTCGTTTCAGACTCAATGGTACTGACAAAACATGGGTTAATCCGTGTTTGAGAAAAATCAACCCGATTCTCTGTACTCTTATATTTTAGGATCTTCTTTCTCATTCAGAAAAACATGGATTAGGGATCATGGAGTGTACATGTTTGTTGTTTACATTTGAAAATGGAGTTCTGCTCATGCGCTAGGGGGCGTCAGTGGTGTGGCATCATTCATTACCACTGATGAACAGCTTCAATTAAACCGAGGCTGCTGTTTTCTCGTGCAGGCTATGCTTCCTGAGGGCTTTCCCTTTCATCAGTTTAATCAGTGTTTGAGAGAAAATCAAGTCTAGTCTGTGTATTACTTTTTTTAGACTCTACCGTGTTTCTCGTTTCAGACTCAATGGCACAGACGAAAAGACGGATTAATCCACGTTTGAGAGAAAATCAACCCGATACTCTGTACTCTTCTATTTTAGAATCTTCTTTCTTATTTAAGAAAAAGCATGGATAAATCCGTGTTTGAGAAAGAATTAATCCGAGTCTGTGTATTACTTCTTTGTTAGGCTCTACCCTGCTTTCGTTTAAAACTCAATGGTACAGACAAAACATGGATTAATCCGTGTTTGACAAAAAATTAACCCGAGTCTGTGTATTACTTCTGCTTTAGGCTCTACCCTGTTTCTCGTTTCAGACTCAATGGCACAGACAAAAAACATGGTTTAATCCGTGTTTGAGAAAAAATCAGCTCCATACACTGTATGCCTTCTATTTTAGACTCTTTTCAAACTCAATGGTAGAAACAAAAACATGAATTAATCCGTGTTTGAAAAAAATAACCAAAAACAAATTAGATCTAATATGTTCTGTATTTTTGATTTAATCCTTGTTTATTAATAAAAAATATAGATTCCTCATTTCATCCATGCGATTTTAACAATATTTACCCCACTTAATATCCTATTTTACAGTTCAAAAAGGGATTTTTTTAGAAATTCCCTTTTTAAAACAAGTTCCATTTTGTAAAGGGTTCCCGGTTAGATTCAAACTTCTTAACTTTGGGTTAGAGCCTTGTTGTAACCGAAATAACAAATAAAGACAGTCACTACATTTTAACATTGACTTTGTGTAATGTTCACAATGATATTATAATGATAATGTTAATGATTTACATAAAACAAAACTAAAATCTGCAATGATCACGAGAACGCCGCCTCCATGCAATGAAAATATAAATAATCAAACTAGTTTTACATATAGCAATAAAACATAGGCCATTTACGCGTCAATCGTGTTATACAAAACAAACACACACAGTATGAAAACCTGTAGTTTAATATAAATGTGGGTCTTAAATAAAATAACAGAACCTGCACATGTTTGAAGAATATAAAAAAACGACAAACTAACAATATTTTAAGTCTGCCAATGTGATCACTGCAATTGTTCCTATACGTACTTCGTTTCAAACACACTAAATTTCCATCAAACGAAAACATCGTGATAAAAATAAGATTCAAAACAGACGTTCTCTGACAGCTGGGTTTCATTAAAGCTATTCGAGATTGGGGCTGTATCAATTACATGTCAAGGTTCAAACATGTTGCATGACATCTGGGCTGTTATCAACATGGTAATACTGTTCCAATTGGCCTGTTGTAGGCTAGCTCTCAGATACATTGTCCTTAGCCGCATGCTGATTATTTTCAACCAAAATCAACTATTATTTACTGCCGTAACTGGCATTGTAGAGCAAGCCGTTTGAGTTCGTTCGCAAACAGAGCATGGAAAAACATGTGTCACTGAAAAAACCCAGCCATGTGTTTATATCTCTGTTTATGTTTTATAAAAACCACTGATGTCCACTGTTTAGAAGTCTACTTAAATTAATAAGATTGATATTTTAATCGACAACTAGCAATTAAATCAACTCGATTGGAGGTCTGACTATGCTTTTCATCAATAACAAGAAAAAGTAAAACAGAGGCTGTTTTACAGAGACGGTCTATGTTGAAGCTTGGTGTGATATTCAAATTCATGAAGCGTTTTGGAAAGTGCTTTATGTCATGAAATGTTCACTTGGAGTTCCGAGTGTTGTGCTTGGGAGGAGTAATTTTTCTGTCTATTTCAGGTATACTGGGTGTGTACGCAATTTCGGTTACTTTTTGCAGTTTGTTTAGAAGTGTATCTAAATAAACACAACATTGACAATGACGTTTTTGTAAGCTATTCCTGGATCCTTCTGACACACTTCCGTGTGGCTGTTATTGCACACAGTCGTGATCAACCACCTCTTAAATCTACATTTTTTCAGCTCAAAGTGTACGCAAATATTCGGCCACTAAAATCAGGAAATGGGGGATGTGTATTCAACTATTTTTAGATTTAATTCTTGATAAAGACAAATATAAGCTGTCACTGGAGTTTGACGCCATTTTGGGCGGGCTGTCGATAGGTCAATTGCGTACATGCCCAGTATTTTAGCTTTTGTTAAATTGATCTTTTCTTTCCTTAACATTGTTCTCTTATAATATATTTGCTTGCAAAATATAACCTGGATGTTTATTTAGATCTTTTTTTGGTTTAAATTTTTTAAGAATCTACAGCTTAGTCATGTTTGAGCGACATATTTCCAAAAAAACACCGGCTTGTTTAGGAATTCATTGACCTTAATTTCCATTGGTTTAATATGATGTGTAACCGTACCTCTCGTGCTATGATGGCAGGTGCCCTTTAAGGCCGCGCACGGACGGTTACGAACCCATAGATTCGACCACTAGGTCTGACTAGTCGTAAATGTAATCCCAATTCCTAAAGACCAAGACAATCCTAGACGCTTTCGTTTCTACTATTTATTTACAGATATTACATATAAATTCGAGTATCGCTCTTCGAGCCACTATAGTCCAAACTGCCTGACCTCAGGTGAGACTATCTTTCAGTATACCTTTATAAACAGAGCAGGAAACAAACAAAAGAAAAATTTACTTCATTACTTAGATTTTTCTATAAATCCTACATTAACCTATTCTCAAGATATTAAATAGAGAAAAATAGAACGTCTCCTTTATTAAAAATACAAAGACTTTCCTAGCCCTAACAGTTAAAGAAAAGCATTAGTGTTCAAAGGCCAACAACTCTGACAAAACTCATAAAATTTTTGAGTGTCAACCAAAGCGCTTTCGACACCGTTAAGTTTAACACTATGTGTTTATACAAGAAGATATTATCTATTGAACAGAAAACGAGACTATGTCATTATGTCATTAAATTCTTGTTTATAAACTTAATTATGAAATATCCAAGTCTAAAACATGTGTTTTCACAAAACATGTCTTTTAACTTAATATTTAATTCAAACAGGTCACATATAATAATTACAACATGTAATTAAGGTGAAATTAGCAAATAAATAATGACTCTCAGACAAGTGATCTTCCTTGCAGATGTAATCAGTGTTTAATAATCTAGGTCATCTGTTCACTTATAAAACTGGCCCTCAAAACTACTACCAAAAGTGATTTAAACACGATATCATACCCTCATATACATTATAGATGACAACAATTTAATTCAAAATATTAATAATTATAATAATTTACAGTTCTGCCCTCGTCGTCTTGCTGTCAACAAAATGGCGACCAATTTATGGTGTTACTTCACATTGCGCATGCGCGACTATCCTTGACACATTTCAATAAGACTTGCTAATATATATTCAATACTAAGTAGTATTAATATATACCCACTACTTAATACCGTCTTGAAAAGGGTAACACCCCCTTGCATACCGCGTACTTTATGTTTCAAGCCTGCGTACTGCGTACGGCCTTATTTGGGCCATACGTATTGCGTGCAGTTTAACAGCAAAATCTTTTTTGGCATTTCTGTTTACATAAAGAAAATAGTAAATTATGTTCGTTGCATGCGTATCTCTGGGAGTACTATTAAGGACTCCCAGTTCGAGAAAATATGAATATTTAATAGTTTTCACAAGGTCTGCTTTGGGTGCACGAAAATGTTGTTTTCTTAAATAAAGTAAAATATCAAAGTTGTTCAGTGTAAATATTTAAGGATTGAATTTCATTCTGGGTGCATTTATTGGATCATGAACGCAATGGTCAAACTGGCAAATCCATGAAGCGCGCTAGCGCTTCATGGGTAATTTGCCAGTTTGAACATTGCGTTCATGA